>ERZ773051.755-NODE-755-length-20198-cov-17.391153_pt1 | contig 20198 bp, 16 predicted proteins | sample MGYA00580631_ERZ773051 | MGnify/ENA primary metagenome ERZ773051 (study PRJEB29015, sample SAMEA2738137) | human oral metagenome | biome: human oral; feature: human-associated habitat; material: saliva | place: China | collected 2204 ... | reverse complement strand
TCCGTAACTTTGAAAGTGGAGCCTATTCTATCGCTGGGGTTTATCCAAATAGTTCAAACTTTGCCAAGACCAAGGAGAAATATAAGGATAATATCGTCTATAGTTTACAAGACAAGACTTCTTGGTACTTCAATTTCAACGTCAACCGTAAGGCTTACAACCATACATCTAAAACGACAGATGAGCAGAAGAAGTCAACTGAGACAGCTGTCTTGAACAAAAACTTCCGTCAAGCAGTAAATTTTGCCTTGGACCGCGCAGCCTACTCTGCCCAGTCAAATGGGGAAGAAGCGGCTAGCAAGACCCTTCGGAACACCCTAGTGCCTCCTACATTTGTCCAAGTTGGAGACAAGACCTTTGGAGAAGTAGTCGCCTCTAAATTGGTCAACTATGGAACAGAGTGGGCAGGTATGAACCTAGCAGATGCGCAGGATGCCTATTTTAACAAAGAAAAAGCCCAAGCAAAATTTGCAGAAGCTAAAAAAGACTTGGCAAGTCAAGGTGTGACCTTCCCAATTCACTTGGATATAGCTGTTGATCAGACAAATAAAAATGCTGTGACTGGTATGAATTCTGTGAAACAGACTCTTGAATCAGTTTTAGGTGCTGATAATCTTGTTATTGACGTTCAGCAACTCTCTACAGATGAGTACAATAATGTAGCCTTCTTGGCTCCTACTCCCAATGCAAGAGATTATGATTTAAGTTTTGATGGTTGGGTAGCGGATTATCAGGATCCATCTACTTACCTCAATCCTTTCAATGCAGAGGATGGATTCTATCTCAAGATTTTTGGTCTAGATGCCAAGGAAGATAAAGCGAAGATTGCTAGCCTAGGTTTGGATACTTACACTAGAATGCTCAAAGATGCGGATAGTGAAAATAAAGATGTAGCCAAACGTTACGAGAAATATGCTGAAGCACAGGCTTGGATGATTGATAACTCTCTCATTATGTCAGCTATGTCAGGAGGTGGGACTGCTTCTGTGACAAAAGTGACACCATTTACAAGAGGGTACTCATTGGTCGGTATCAAGGGGGATGGTTATAACTATAAGTATATGAAACTGCAAAAAGATCCTGTTACGACCAAACAGTATGAAGAAGCCAAGACTAAATGGGAGCAAGAAAGCAAAAAAGCAATTGAAAAAGCTCAAAAAGAAGCAGAAAATCATGTTAAATAATGATGAGCGAGGTTTCGTAAGAGATCTCGTTTTAATATTTATATAGTAAATTTATCGATGTAATTGTTTGTAAATACAAAAGAATGTTTCGGAAAGAACATGAAAACGCCTTACCTAAGCGGATTTGTCCCACGAGTGTCTTTTTTATGATATAATAAAATGAAATAAAAATTGATAATAGAGGTATATCGTGAGTAGGTCTTCGAAGCGAGCTCGTCAGAGTAAAACAAAAATAGTGATTAGTTGGGGGTTGCTAGCTATCTATACAGTACTAGCGGTCTTTTTATTGTTTTTGATTTTCAAATACAATATGCTGGCCTTCCGTTATCTAAATATATTAGTTACAATCTTAATTGCGGGAATGGCTGTTTTATGTTTCTTTTTAATCCACTTAAAAAAAGTAAAAACTTTGACGATGATTTTGTTGTTATTAGGTATACTGATTAACGGAACTTCTTTGTTTGTAGTGGGACAGTTCATTGGATTGACCAGTCATTTGAATACAACATCGAACTACTCAAATTATTCTATGAGTATTGCGGTGTTAGCAGATAGTCCAATTGATAATATTAGTCAAGTAACCAGTGTAATGGGGCCTACTGGGACGGATAAGGATAATATCCAACAGTTGATGAATGATCTGAAAGCTAGTCAAAATAAGGAACTATCAGTCGAAGAAAGTAGCTCCTATCTTGCAGCCTATAAGAATTTATTGGCTGGAGATACGAAAGTGATTATCTTAAACAGTGTCTTCGAAAATATTATCGAATCAGAATATCCTGACTATGCTTCAAAAATTAAGAAAATCTATACCAAAGACTTAACGAAGACGGTTGAAACTCCCAAAAATGTCAAAGGAGACAGTTTCAACGTTTATATCAGTGGAATTGATACTTACGGTCCGATCAGTTCGGTTTCTCGTTCGGATGTCAATATCATTATGACAGTTAATCGCGAAACTAAAAAGATTCTCTTGACAACGACACCTCGTGATTCCTATGTTCCAATTGCAGATGGAGGCAACAACCAAAAAGATAAGTTGACCCATGCGGGTATCTATGGTGTAGATGCTTCAATTCATACTCTGGAAAATCTTTACGGTATTGATTTGAACTATTACGCTCGTTTGAATTTTACTTCTTTCTTGAAATTGATAGATTTACTTGGTGGAGTTGATGTCTATAATGACCAAGATTTTACAGCACTTGCCAATAAGAAACATTATTCAATGGGCAATATTCATTTAGATTCACAAGAAGCTCTTGCTTTTGTTAGGGAAAGATATTCCTTGGCTGATGGTGATCGAGATCGTGGTCGTAACCAGCAAAAGGTAATCGTCGCTATTATCCAAAAGTTAACCTCTACAGAAGCTTTGAAAAATTATGACAGTATTATAAAAGGGCTGCAAGATTCGATTCAAACCAATATGCCGCTTGAAACCATGATGAATTTGGTTAATGCCCAACTTGAGAGTGGTGGAACTTATAAGATCAATTCACAAGATCTTAAAGGAACAGGGCGTATGGATTTACCATCCTATGCCATGCCTGATAGTAACCTCTACATGATGGAGATAAGTGATAGCAGTTTAGAGTCAGTCAAGGTTGCAATCAATGATGTGATGGAAGGGAAATAAGACAAAATGATTGATATTCATTCGCATATTGTATTTGGTGTGGATGATGGTCCAAAATCTAAGCAAGAAAGCAAGGCGCTTTTGACAGAAGCCTATAGTCAAGGGGTAAGGACTATTGTATCGACATCGCATAGACGAAAAGGAATGTTTGAAACTCCTGAGGAGACAATAGCAACAAATTTCCGAGAAGTTAAGGAGCTAGCCAAGCAAGTGGCTCCAGACTTGACCATTCTCTATGGAGCAGAAATTTATTATACTAGTGATGTACTTGAGAAACTGGAGAATCAAGTGATTCCAAATCTTAATGGGACACGCTATGCTCTCATTGAGTTTAGTATGGCTACCCCTTACAGGGAAATCCATACTGCTTTGAGCAATGTTCTTATGCTTGGTATAACACCTGTAGTTGCCCACATTGAACGTTACCATGAATTAGAGAATAATGAAAAGCGTGTGAAAGAATTGATTGATATGGGCTGTTATACACAAATCAATAGTTCTAGTATTTTGAAACCAAAGTTGTTTGGGGATAAATACAAATTTATGAAGAAACGAGCTAGGTATTTTCTTGAACGTGATTTGGTTCATTTTGTTGCTAGTGATATGCACAATTTAGACCAAAGACCACCTTACATGAAAGAAGCTTATGAGATTGTCTCAAAACAATACGGTGAAAGCAAGGCTAGAGAATTATTTATCGAAAATCCTCGCATCCTCTTAGCTGATCAAATTATTTAGCCAAATTATTTAGGAGTTGACATGAAAGAAAATAAAGAAATTACAATTGATATTGTCCAATTATTTAAAATCCTTTGGAAAAAGAAAATCGCTATCATCTTGACTGCAATTGTAGCTGCTGTTCTAGCTTTCAGCGTAAGTAGCTTTGTACTGACGCCAGAGTATTCTAGTACGACACGTATTTATGTGGTCAATCGAAATCAATCTGATAAAGCAGGGTTGACCAACCAGGATTTGCAGGCGGGTACTTACTTGGTAAAAGACTATAAGGAAATCATCCTTTCGCAAGATGTACTGGAGAAAGTCATTTCAAATCTTAAACTAGAGAAAACAGTTAAGGGATTAAGTAAGAAAATCCAGGTAACAGTACCTGTTGATACTCGTATCGTATCGATCACTGTAAAAAATGCACAACCAGAAGAAGCTAGCCGTATCGCAAATGCTCTTCGTGAAGTGGCTGCTGAAAAAATTATTTCTGTAACTCGTGTGTCTGATGTGACAACATTGGAGGAGGCAAGGCCAGCCCTAAGTCCTTCATCACCTAATATTCGTCGTAATACCCTGCTAGCTTTTCTCGCGGGAGGAGCAGTGATGGTAGTTTCAGTCTTGTTACTTGAATTGTTGGATGATCGTGTTAAACGACCAGAAGATGTGGAAGAAGTCATGCAGGTTGCACTTTTAGGAATTGTTCCAGATTTGGGTAAGTTAAAGTAAGGGAGAAAATATGCCAACATTAGAAATCGCACAAAAGCGTTTAGATTTTGCTAAAAAAGCGGAAGAACACTATAATGCTTTACGAACCAATATTCAATTGAGTGGTGATAATTTGAAGGTTCTTGCCATTTCATCTGTCAAACCTGGTGAAGGAAAATCGACAACGTCAACTAATATCGCCTGGGCTTTCGCGCGTGCAGGCTATAAAACATTACTAGTAGATGCGGATATCCGTAACTCAGTTATGTCTGGTGTTTTTAAATCAAGAGAAAAAATTACTGGATTGACGGACTTCTTATCTGGGACTACTGACCTCTCTCATGGCCTTTGTGATACAAATGTTGAAAATTTATTTGTTATTCAGGCAGGGCCTGTTTCACCTAATCCAACGGCTCTCCTGCAGAGTGAAAATTTCCATACCATGATTGATACCCTACGTAAGTATTTTGACTATGTCATTGTGGATACTGCACCGATTGGGATGGTTATTGACGCTGCTATCATTACACAAAAATGTGACGCTTCTATCTTGGTTACGGCAGCTGGAGAGACAAAACGACGTGATGTCTTAAAGGCGAAGGAACAGTTAGAACAAACAGGAACTCCTTTTTTAGGTGTAGTTCTAAATAAATTCAACACCGAAGTGGAAAAATATGGAGCTTATGGTGGTTATGGAGCTTATGGAGCTTATGGTTCCTATGGAAATTATGGAAAAAAGAAGTAGGTAGGGTTAGCTAGGAGGTAGTTTTGGGAGAAGTATCAAATGTTCGAAAATTAGAGATTCTCATAATACAACTGTTTCCAATTTATGTATCATCTATTGTATTCGATATTCATGCTCATCTAACATTTTTAATGGTTGTTCATGTTATTTCTTACTATGTCAGTGATTATAGTAAGAATTTCAAATTTCGGAGTGTGGTAGAAGAACTGATACAGACAATAAAGTACGAATTGGCCTTTCTTTTGTTAGCTGTTGTTGTTTTTCCATTATTAGAACCCACCTTACATTATTTAAGCATCTACAATTTATTGTGGATTGTAGGGGTAAATACGCTTTTTATCCTAGTACTTAATCTTTTTATTCGTAAAATCTGGAAGGTCTTGTTACATCAAAAAAAATACACTCAGCGTATCTTGCTAGTGACCACACGTGCACGAATTGAGAGAGTACTAAAGCAACTTTCTACTTATGAGTATGGACATGTTTCAGCTATTTGTATTGTAGATGATGGGATTTTTGAATATTCCAATGTAGAAGTTGTTCAGTTGGATAATTTAGTAACCTATGCGACTAGAGCAGTTATAGATCAAGTGCTGATTAATCTACCAAGTGAAAAATTTATGGTTGCAGATTTTATTTCTCAATTTGAAATAATGGGTTTGCCAGTAGCTGTCAATATAGCTATTTTAGATTTTGTAACAAATAGTGAAAAAGCTATCCAACACTTTGGTAATTCTAGTGTTGTCAATTTTTCAACAACATTTTATCGTTCAAGTGATGTTGCTCTAAAACGTGTTATGGATATTATTGGATCTTTATTTGGTCTAGTGATTTGTGGTATAGTGTCTATTTTTCTTGTTCCTTTGATAAAAAAAGACGGAGGACCTGTTATTTTTGCCCAGGATAGGGTCGGTAGAAATGGACGTATATTTAAATTTTACAAATTCCGTTCTATGAGAGTAGATGCGGAGAAAATCAAGAAAGACTTGATGAGTCAGAACCAGATGCAGGGTGGAATGTTTAAAATTGAAAATGATCCACGTGTGACAAAGATTGGGCACTTTATTAGAAAGACGAGTCTAGATGAACTGCCACAATTTTGGAATGTTCTAAAAGGTGATATGAGTTTAGTTGGTACTAGACCACCAACCTTAGATGAGTACATGAAGTATACACCTGAACAAAAACGTCGTCTAAGTTTTAAACCTGGAATCACAGGCCTTTGGCAGATCAGTGGTAGAAGCAATATTACAAACTTCGATGATGTAGTAAAATTAGACGTTACTTATTTAGATGGCTGGACAATTTGGAAAGATATTGAGATTTTATTGAAGACAATAAAAGTTGTGTTTAATAGACAGGGAGCTAAATAGTTTAGATTGTGTAGGATATTTGTAGAGGTAAAAGTCTCGAATATATCTCACTCAATCTTTTTTATAAGTGAAAATAAATTTAAAAGTAGGGATTTTATGAATATAGTTTATGCCACAGATAATAATTTTGTAGATGTATTGAGTGCTTCTATCAAGTCTCTTTACACTACTAATTTAGATTTGGATTTAAATTTATGGATTATTGCTGATAAAGTTTCGGATAGAAATAAAGAAAAGATAAATAGATTATCAAAACAATTTGAGCAGAGAGAAATTAATTGGATAGAGAACGTTGAGATTCCATTTAAATTACATTTAGATAGGGGATCAATTAGTTCATTTAGCAGATTATTTCTGGGAAGTGTTCTCCCATCTTCAATAAGTAAAGTTCTCTATCTTGATAGTGATATTATTGTAATGGATTCTTTACGAAGCATTTTTGATATTGATTTTAAGGGTAAAATTCTCTATGGAGTAAATGATACTTTTAATAAAGAATACAAGCAGGTATTGGGTATACCAATTGATAAACCAATGTTTAATGCTGGAGTTATGCTTATTAATTTAGAGTTATGGAGAAATAATAATGTCGAAGAAAAATTTTTGCAAGTAATTCAAAAGTTTAATGGTACTATATTACAAGGTGATTTAGGAGTTTTAAATGCAGTTTTATATGACTCATTTGGTATACTTCCTCCAGAATATAATTATATGACCATATTTGAAGATTTGACTTATGAAGAAATGATAGTTTTCAAAAAACCAATTAATTATTATTCAAAAGAGGAAATTAAAAATGCCAGAGAATGTATAGTTTTGCGACATTTCACAACTAGTTTTTTATCAAAAAGACCTTGGCAAGAAGGTAGTAATGTTGCACACATAGACCAATTTAAAAAATATTATGAAGGTAGTTATAAAACTGTTAAAGAATCTATTTTACTAAAAATAGTTCAAAAATTACCTAAAAAATGTTCAGTTTTTTTATTAGGAATTATTCAATCAAAATTTAGACCTAAATTGTATAGAATTTTGAAATAAGGTGGACAGTAGTAATGACAAAAAAAGAAAGAATTTTATTGAAAATTCAAGAAGAAGAATTGAAATTATTAAAAGAGTTTATAAAAATATGTTCCATTAATAACATTACGTACTTTGCACTTGGGGGAAGTCTATTAGGAGCTGTACGACACAAAGGCTTCATTCCTTGGGATGATGATATGGATCTAGGTTTGCCAAGAAAGGATTTTGAAAAGTTTATAAATGAAATAGATTTTGAAAAATATAATAAAAATTATATTTTAGAAAGTTCGGAAGTGAATTTAGGTGTTTTTCAATATAAATTAAAATCTGGTATTTTAATTTTAGGGGAATCATATGAAGTGTGTTTGGATATATTTCCGTTAGATGGGATGCCAATAAACAGCTTAAAAAAATATTATTTTGAAAAAAAAATGCTATTTTATAGGATGCTTTATAAATTCTCAGTAATAGATCAAGTGGTTGATAAAAATAGAGGAACTTTAGAAAACTTACTAGTCAAAATTGCTAAGTTATTGAAACTTAATAAAATTATCTCTACTTCAATAATGGATGAAAAACTTAAGAAATTAATAAAATCCTATGATTATGATAGTTCAAAATATGTAGGTAATATTTTAGGTCGTTACCGAGACAAAGAAATTGTGGGAAAAGATTTCTTTGGTAAGGGAATTTTATTACCTTTTGAAGATACGTATATTAATTGTCCAGTAAATTATGATAGTTATTTAAAGAATATTTATGGTAATTATATGCAGTTACCACCTGTGGAAGATAGGATTTCTCACTTTGAGGAGTTGAAAAACAAATGAAGAAAATAGCTTTAGTTAAGTGGGTTATAAACGGTACAGATGGTGGCTTGAAAGTGGCTACAAATCTTGCGAATGAATTCTCAGAAGTATATGAAGTACATTTAATTTCAGTTATAAGTACTGAAGACATGTTTTTTCCACTAAGTAATGAAGTTCGTTATAAGAATCTATCTCCGAAAAAAATATCAATGAGTAGGAACTTTCTTAAAGCTGTAAAGTTACTAAGAACATACATTAAGGAAAATAATATAGAAGTGCTGTTCGGAATAGGTGTGAGTATGAATATTATTGGTATGACAAGTACCATTGGTTTAAATACTAAATTTATTTCTTGTGATCACACTAACTCTATTATAGATATAGATACTACTGTCAAAAGATTTCAAAGATATGTAGGAGCAAAACTTGCAGATAAGATAATTACACTAACTACTGCTGATAGAAAAAATTATATAAATAAATATAAAATAAAACCCGATAGAGTTGAATATATCTACAACTGGATAGATTCTATGGATATCGTAAATAAATATGATATTGATTCTAAAAAACTAATTACTGTAGGTCGGTTTGACAGCCAAAAAGGATATGATTATCTATCTAAAGTAGCTATAAACATTTTATCAAGCTATCCGGATTGGCAATGGGATATATACGGATCTGGTGATGAGCAAGTAAAACAAGATTTGCTAACTGAATTGGATAAAGGTGGCGTTTTGTCACAAGTTCATTTTAAGGGAAATGTAAATGGTACAGATAATATGTATCCAGGCCATGCTATTTATGTAATGACTTCCCGCTATGAAGGACTTCCCTTAGTTCTTTTAGAAGCTAAACAATATGGACTACCTATTGTCAGTTTTAATTGTCCTACTGGGCCAGCAGAAATTGTATTAGATAAAGAAAATGGTTATTTAGTTGATGATTATGACATTAATTATATGAGTGAAAAAATTTTTACTTTAATTGAGAATGAAAATTTGAGAGCACAATTTGCTGAGAAATCTATGAAGGATACTGAGAAATTTAGTAAGAAAAAAATTATAAAGCAGTGGGAAGACTTAATTGAGGGGATGATAGGGAGATAGAATGGAAAAGAAATTATTAACAATAGCAGTGCCATCGTATAATGCTGAACAGTATTTGCCAGATACTATACCAACGATAGTATCTGCAAAAAATGCACATTTAATTGATTTGTTAATAGTAAATGACGGTTCTAGTGATAATACAGAGAAAATTGCTGAAAAATTTGAACAAAATTACCCTGATATTGTTCGTGTCATAAATAAACCAAATGGTGGGCATGGATCAGCAGTAAATGCAGGTATAAAAAATGCTTATGGAACGTATTTTAAGGTTGTTGATGCAGATGATTGGGTTGATACAGATAATTTAGATGATTTGATAGAATATTTAAAAGAAACAGATGTGGATGAAATTCTTTCACCGTATTATCGCGTTTATGTTAATCAAACTGGAGATGTAGTTTCTGTTGAAAATTATAATGAATTTTCGATGATTCAGACAGATAAAGTGTACCAGGTCGATACTTTCTATGAACAAATGGGGAGAACCGTGGGAATGCACACTATGACATTAAAAACAAAGCTGTTAAAAGAAAATCAAATAGAATTATCTGAAAATATGTACTATGTAGATATGGAATATATCACCTATGTTCTACCATATATAGAAACAGTTTCTATTTTTGATAAACCTATTTACAAATATCGTTTAGGAACATCCACTCAAAGTGTTAGTATGGAAAGCTATATAAAAAATAGATCTATGCATAAACAAGTTATTTTTAATCTAATAGATTTTTACAGTAAAACAAAACTTGGATTTGGTCGCTCCAAAGCAGTCACTAACCTAATATTAAATCTTATAAATCATCAGTGGAATATTTATTTCAATTTAAATAATGTAACTGAAGCTAAAAAAGAACTAATAGAATTTGAAAAATCGATAGCTATTAAAAATAAAAGTTTCTTTAATAATTCTACTGGTTTAATGATGAATTTTGTTAGAAAAAGTCGTTACCACTTATTTAATATTGCTAAATATTATAGTAAATGGAGAGTGAAATCTTGAATAAAATCAAAAAAATAATAAGAGAATATTCGAAGTTGAAAAAATGTTTCTCTACACCAATTGCAAATAATATGCTCTTAGTAAAGATAGCTACACGACTATCAAGTTATAAATTTTTTCATAGTTTTGTTGTATTGGTTTACTCTAAGAAGCATAAAGATATTTTAGATTTTCTTAAAAAAGATTTTAATACATTTTTATCTACCTATTCTTATGATTTCGAAAAATCTAATGAGCAAAATGGAAAAAAGATTTTTTCATTATGGCTCCAAGGATATGAAAATGCTCCAGAAATTGTTCAAAAAGCAATACAAACCCAAAAAGAATATGCCGAAAGATTTGGCTATGAATACATTCTGTTAGATGAGTCAAATTTAGAGACATTTGTTGAAATTCCTGAAAATATTGCAAGAAAATTTGAAGAAGGAAAAATAGATGCGATAAAATATTCGGATATTATTAGAACGTTCTTGCTATTTAAATATGGTGGAATCTGGTTTGATGCAACTATTTATATAAAAACAGATTCAAAACTAAATTATTTAGATAATGAGTTCTATACTATTCGTGCAAAGGGAGATGAAACTTATCCTAAGTATGTTTCTGATGGACGCTGGGCTTTGTTTTGTATAGCTGGATATCGTAATGGAATTGTATTCGATTTTTTAAGAAGATTTCAAGTTGAGTATTTCTCTAAGTATGACTTGCCAATAGATTACTTTTTGATAGACTATTTAATGCATTTGGGATATGAATATAATCCAATGATTCGTAAACAGATTGATAAGGTAATCACCAACAACCAAGATCTTTATTTTTTAGCAAATCATTTCTCTAATCTGTATAGAGATGAAGATTGGAAAAAAGTATTAGAAACAACAAATATTTTTAAGTGTAGTTATAAAATAGATGTATACGATAAATCGGATACATACTTTTATAAATTGAAAAATCAAACTCTATAGTAAGGAAATATAATGATTTCGATTATTATTCCAGTATATAATGTGCAAGACTATTTGCACTATGCAATGGAAAGTTTAATTAGACAAACATATAAGAACTTTGAAGTTATTTTAGTTAATGACGGTTCAACAGATAATTCTGGAGAATTATGTAATTGGTACGCTGAAAATCATGAGAATGTTTATGTGTTTCATAAGAAAAACGGTGGACTTTCGGATGCTAGAAATTTTGGTGTTGAGAAGGCATCTTCGGATTGGATAGTTTTTTTGGATCCAGATGATTATTTTGAAGTAGATGCTTTAGAACTATTAGTTAAAATTCAGGAAAGATATAATGCAGATTTGATATCAACTAAGGTAAAATCTACTTCTACATATGGAAACTATAATTCTAACCACATAAAAGAATCTGATTATAATAATCTTAGAGTGGTTTCGAAAGAGGAAGCACTTGAACTGATGCTCCAGGATAAAGTTGCAACAGTATCAGCTTGTGCGAAATTGTACCATAAGAGTATTTTAGAAAAAGCTCCTTTTCCTACTGGAAAAATCTATGAAGATTTTTATGTTGTTGGTGAACATTTAAGACTAGCTGAACGGATAGTTATTTCACCGGTTGTTACTTATCATTACTATCGTCGTCCTGGAAGTATTGTACAATCTCAATTTACAAATAGACGACTTGATTTTTTTGAAGCGGGTGAGTATAACAGAAATCAAATAAAACAATTTTATAGTGGTAATAGTGTAGAAAAGGCGTTAAATTTAAAAATTGTTCAAGGTTCTTTTACTATATCTGAAGCAGCAGCTTCTACGGACACAAAAGCTTTAAAAAATATTGTTAAAAAAGTACGTTCATTTTACTGGAGTATAATCTTTGATTCTAAAGCTTCTTCAAAATTAAAATTGAAATATAGCTTATTCTTATTGTTTCCAAGTTTATATTTTAAATTTAAAAATATAGTTCGGAATAAGGGGATATAAAATTGAAAATTAATCTGAAAAGTATCCAAGATGTATTAATGTCGTTATTAATTGTTATAACGACAAATTCTATATATGTAAACACAGGTGGTTCAAATAAGTTAATTCCAATATTAGCATTAGTAGTTATAATAGCAACAGTTTTAGAATTAATATCAAGCAAAATAAATTATAATTACTTTAAAATAATCTTAACGACAGTACTAATTTATTTAGTTGTATGTATTACTAACATTTTCATATCATTTAATTCTTTATCAATAAATGAAATATTATTTTATTTTGTGATAGCACCTCTTATGCTTATCTTATTAATGTTTAAGAATTTTAATGGCCAATTATTTGATTTTTTAGATACCTTTGTGAAAATTATTTTAATTTTTGCAATAGTTTCTTTAATATTTTGGACTTTTGGAAGTATTTTAAAGGTTGTTCATCCAACAAATGTCGTCATAAATAATTGGAACGGTGGACTTCCAACACCAAGTTATTTTAATCTATATTTTGAAACTCAAGGAATTCATTTTTTTGGAACTACTATTATTAGAAATAGTGGTATGTTTGCGGAGGCTCCAATGTGGAGTTTAATGCTAAGTTCAGCACTTATAATTCAGGAATTATTTTTGGAAAATAGTATTAAACGATTATCTTTATTAACTCTGACTCTTTTGACAACAGTTTCTACAACAGGGATATTTGTAATAGGATTACTATTAATTTATAGAGTTCTAAAGCTGAAAAAATCCTTATTTAAACATGTGAGTTTGATTTCAATTCCAATAGTTATATATGCTTTGTTACAGGTTTGGGAAGAAAAATCTGACTCACTTTCAGCTAGTATTAGGTTTGATGATTATATAGCTGGATTTTTAGCCTGGAGAGCTAATTTCTTTTTTGGTTCAGGATTGACGTTAGGGTTAAAAGCAATTGAATCAAATATGAATACTCTTATTCGTACGAACTTAGGATATAGCAATAGTCTATTTGTTATTTTAGCTCAGGGTGGGGTAATCCTAGGGATATTCTATTTATATCCGGTAATTAGTGTACTAATTAAGAAGGGTGTTTCTATAGATACCAAAATGTTTGCTCTCTTATTTATAATTTTATTATTTACTGCAATTTTTATAGATACACCATTATTTATTCTTTTTATAGGAATATTTTACGCTTTAATTTTGAATAGAGAGAGTAGATGAAAAAGGAATACGATATTTTAAAAGTAGTAGCAATCTTAATGGTACTTGTAAGCCATAGTACATATTATATAATTTCAACTAAATATGGAGGGATTGATTATCAACAATATCTAGAACAAAATATGTCATTAGTTTTGTATAAAATTTTTGATAAAGTGAGAGAAATTCTATATTATTTTCATATGCCGATGTTTATGGCTTTATCTGGAGCTTTCTATTACCTGCAGGTTAAACGAGATAAATGGATTAATTTTATGTTAATTCTAAAACAGAAGATTAAGCGATTGGTTATTCCATTTATTATTTTTACTTTATTATATGTTTTTCCAATAAAATATTTCTCTAATTATTTTGAGTATACAACTTTTTCTAGAGCAGTATTGGGACAATTGTTTTTAATTGGGAATAATCATTTATGGTATTTATTTACTTTATTTATTATTTTTATTATTTCATTTTTTACCTTAAAAAGAGAAATAAAATTTGCTACAATTATTATTTTTTATGTATTACATATTTTAAGTTATAAAGTTGATCCACTTTTATTTAAAGCCCCGTTACAATTTCTATTTTATTTTAGTATGGGATTTGCATTTGAATCAAAGAGAGAAAAATACAATCAATTTATAAGTAAAAAAAGAAATTATGTTTTGATATTGTCTATGGTATTTGTTTTGATTACTTTGTTGAATTTTAATCTTAAATATACTTACACTCTAGTTAGTAAAATATTAGTTGAGTTATTAGCTATTTTAGGTTCTTTATTAACATATAGTATTTCCTACCTGATTTCTCGGAAAGAGCGCAGTGGTAGTAGTTACTTTTTTAAGCTGATTTTAATGAATGGATTAGGTATATATATTTTTTCGGATCCATTAAATTATTTAATATTATATATAAGTTATTCATTGAATTCTCAATTTATGTTTTCACCTTTTGGAATAATTTTTATGGTTGTACTACGATTCTTCATTACGCTATTTGTATCTTTAATAGTAACAGTAATATTTAAAAAATGTTTTAAGAAATATACTTGGCTAGTTAATTAGCTAGCATTAAAAAGTTATTTTAATTATGAAAAATATAGATATAATGGAGATGAGAAATAGTGAAAGTATTAAAAAACTATGCATACAACCTTTCCTATCAATTGTTAGTAATCATACTTCCGATTATTACGACTCCGTATGTAACACGGATATTTTCTTCAGATGATTTGGGGACATATGGTTATTTCAGTTCAATTGTAACCTACTTTATACTATTAGCAACTTTAGGTGTTGCTAACTATGGCACAAAAGTAATTTCAGGACATCGGAAAGACATTGATAAAAATTTTTGGGGGATATACTCCTTACAACTGGGAGCAACAATTCTTTCGATATTTTTGTATTGCATGTTGTATATTTTTCTTCAATTCATGCATAATCCAGTTGCACTTATTCTTGGTTTAAGTTTACTTTCTAAGGGTTTAGATATTTCTTGGCTATTCCAAGGTTTAGAGGATTTTCGAAAAATTACAGTCAGAAATATTACAGTGAAACTAGTTGGCGTTATTGCTATTTTTCTATTTATAAAATCAGCTAACGACCTACATTTATATGTATTTTTACTTACTATTTTTGAATTGTTGGGACAATTAAGTATGTGGTTACCAGCAAGAGAGTTTATTGGGAAACCGCACTTTGATTGGGAGTATGCTAAGCAACATTTGAGACCAATTATTTTATTGTTTTTACCTCAAATTGCTATATCGCTCTATGTCACTTTGGATCGTACAATGCTGGGAGCTTTAGCTTCAACAAAAGATGTAGGAATCTATGATCAAGCTTTGAAACTTGTTAATATTTTATTAACTCTAGTGACTTCATTGGGAAGTGTTATGTTACCACGAGTTTCAAATCTTTTATCCTTAGGTGATCATAAAGCAATTAATAAAATGCATGAGATGTCATTTCTGATTTATAATTTGGTTATTTTTCCAATTATGGCAGGAATGTTAATTGTAAATGATGATTTTGTGAATTTTTTCCTGGGACAAGATTTTCAAGAGGCACGTTATGCGATAGCAATTATGATTTTTAGAATGTTCTTTATAGGGTGGACCAATATCATGGGTATTCAAATCTTAATACCTCATAATAAGAATAAAGAATTTATGCTGTCAACAACAATTCCTGCTATTGTTAGTGTGGGATTAAATCTTCTCTTGCTTCCAAAGTTGGGCTATATAGGTGCTGCAATTGTATCTGTCTTAACAGAGGTGCTAGTATGGTTGATACAGTTATTCTATACTCGTTCTTATTTGAGAGAGGTGCCCATTTTAGGTTCATTGATCAAAATTATAATCTCATCTGGAGTTATGTATGGTATCTTGTTATTTATAAAACAATTCCTAAATGTATCACCGATGATTAATGTGGGACTATATGCTATTCTGGGAGCAATAATTTATGCAAGCTTGATTTTAATCTTGAAGGTCATAAATCCAAATGAGTTAAAACAACAACTATTAAAATAAAGGAGTGTATTATGTACGATTATCTAATCGTTGGTGCTGGTTTGTCTGGAGCAATTTTTGCTTATGAAGCAACCAAGCGTGGAAAAAAAGTAAAAGTCATTGATAAACGTGATCACATTGGAGGGAATATCTATTGTGAGAATGTAGAAGGTGTTAATGTTCATAAATATGGTGCCCATATCTTCCACACTTCTAACAAAGAAGTTTGGGATTATGTAAATCAGTTTGCTGAGTTTAACAACTACATTAACTCACCAGTAGCAAACTACAAAGGTAAATTATACAATCTACCTTTCAATATGAACACTTTCTATGGATTATGGGGAACTAAGACTCCTGCAGAAGTAAAAGCGAAAATCGCAGAACAAACAGCTCATCTGCAAGATAGTGAACCTAAAAATTTAGAAGAACAAGCGATAAAACTTATTGGAACTGATGTGTATGAAACTTTAATTAAAGGTTATACAGAAAAACAATGGGGACGTAGTGCAACTGAACTACCACCATTTATCATTAAACGTCTTCCAGTACGTTTTACATTTGATAACAACTACTTCAACGATAGATACCAAGGTATTCCAATCGGTGGATATAATGTTATTATCGAAAACATGTTAAAAGGTATTGAAGTAGAATTAAATGTAGACTTCTTCGAAAATCGTGAAGAGTTAGAAGCAAGTGCGAAAAAAGTTGTATTCACAGGAATGATTGATCAATACTTCGATTATAAACATGGAGAATTAGAATACAGAAGTCTTCGTTTTGAACATGAAGTACTAGATGAAGAAAACTACCAAGGTAATGCTGTAGTAAACTACACAGAACGTGAAGTTCCTTATACTCGTATTATCGAGCACAAACACTTCGAAAAAGGTACTCAAGAAAAAACAGTTATTACACGTGAATATTCAGTAGATTGGAAACGTGGAGATGAACCATACTACCCAATCAACGACGCTAAAAATAATGAAATGTATCAAAAATATTTAGAAGAAGCAAAAGGTAAAGATGTTATCTTCTGTGGTCGTCTTGCAGATTATAAATATTATGATATGCACGTAGTAATCGAAAGAGCTCTTAATGTAGTAAGAGAGGAATTAGGTAATAATGACTAAAAATAGAATAAACTGGATAGATTTTGGGAAAGGGTTCGCAATATTTCTAGTAGTCATAGGTCATGTGTTTACTGGTTTATTTGATTCTGGTAAATTTACAAGTGATGCCAAATGGTTATCCATAGTTATTGCATTTATATATATTTTCCATATTCCAGTATTCTTTGCTTTATCAGGATATTTTTTCAAATCTGTAGAGAATTTTAAAGAATATTATTATTATATGAAGAAGAAAACGATAGTATTAGGATTACCGTATATATTTTATTCTATAATTCATTATGTATTACAGAAAATAGCGGGAGGATCGGTACGTGTTCCTACTACATTGTTTAATTTGATAAATATTTATAAAGAACCATTAGGAGTTGTATGGTATTTGTATACATTATGGGCACTATATTTAGTATACGGATTTTTATCAATATTTATAAAGAACAAAAACTATCTTTTTATGATTAGTATACTCGGATATATAATTACATTAGTATATATGTCAGAAATATTTTTTATAAAAAAAGTTCTAGCATGGGGAGTAATTTTCATGTCGGGTTCTGTATTAAAAACAGTTAAATTTAATGATATTAGATTTAGAAACATAATTCTACTAGGAATCATATTTAATGTTGTATATATTTATATAATGTATATTTTATTTAATGTAGATGGTAAAATAATAACGGACTATAACTATCCTAGATGGTGGATTATTGGATACACAGGTAATGTTATCTTATCATTTATAATTTTTCCAAAAATAGAAAAAATATCCCAAAATATTTTTAGATATTTTAGTAAATATGGGGAAATTAGTATAGGGATTCTAATTTTCCATTCACCAATTTGTAGTATGATTCGGATTCTAATGTTAAAAATGGGAATTGGTTCTGTTTTTCTTCATATTGTTATTGGTATTGTCTTGGGCTGGTATTTATCAATACTTGTAACCAATGTATTGAAGAAAATTCCATTATTGAATATTGTTTTACTACCACAGAGATATATTAAACTAAAATAAAAATTCCTTGACTACTTAATGTAGTTGAGGTTTTTTGATATTATTCATATTTTTACAGATGCAATGTTTAAAAAAATAATTTTAAAAAATTCTGAAAATTCTGTTGACAAGGTTTAAAAAAGAGTCTATAATGGATAGAAAAGCAAAGGAGAAGTTTATGAAAACGAGAAAAGTATTGGCACTCGCAGGAGTTACCTTACTAGCAGCAGGTGTTCTAGCTGCATGTTCTGGTGGTTCTGCTACTAAAGGTGAGCAGACTTTTGCATTCACCTACGAGACACACCCAGATAATCTCAACTATTTGATAACTGGTAAGGCAGCAACTGCTGACATTACTAGTAACGTGATTGATGGATTGCTTGAAAATGATAAATACGGGAATCTTATTCCCTCAATGGCAGAGGACTGGTCAGTTTCTAAAGATGGCTTGACCTACACTTATAAGATTCGTCAGGATGCCAAATGGTACACATCAGAAGGAGAAGAATATGCTCCTGTCAAGGCTCAAGACTTTGTAACGGGTCTTAAATATGCGACAGACAAGAAATCTGAAGCTCTTTACTTGGTACAAGATTCGATTAAAGGTTTGGATGCCTATGCTAAAGGGGAAAATAAAGATTTCTCTCAAGTTGGAATTAAAGCCCTTGACGATCAAACAGTCCAATACACTTTGAACAAACCTGAAAGTTTTTGGAATTCTAAAACAACCATGGGTGTCTTGGCACCAGTTAATGAAGAGTTTTTGAACTCAAAAGGGGATGATTTTGCTAAAGCAACAGATCCAAGTAGTATCTTGTATAATGGTCCGTATTTGTTGAAATCCATTGTGACTAAATCTACTGTTGAATTTGCGAAGAATCCTAATTACTGGGATAAAGACAATGTGCATATTGACAAAGTTAAATTGTCATTCTGGGATGGTCAAGATACTAGTAAACCTGCAGAAAACTTTAAAGATGGTAGTCTTTCAGCAGCGCGTCTTTATCCAACAAGTGCAAGTTTCGCAGAGCTTGAGAAAGAGATGAAGGACAATATTGTCTATACGCAACAGGACTCTACGACTTATGTAGTAGGAACAAACATTGACCGTCAGTCCTATAAATATACTTCTAAGACTAGCGAAGAACAAAAGACATCTACTAAAAAGGCTCTCTTAAACAAGGATTTCCGTCAGGCCATTGCTTTTGGTTTTGACCGTACAGCCTATGCTTCTCAGCTAAATGGACAAACTGGAGCAAGTAAAATCTTACGTAATATCTTTGTCCCACCAACATTTGTCCAAGCAGATGGTAAGAACTTTGGTGATATGGTCAAAGAAAAATTGGTGACTTACGGGGATGAATGGAAGGATGTGAACCTTGCTGACGCTCAAGACGGTTTGTACAATCCTGAAAAAGCTAAAGCAGAATTTGCCAAAGCTAAATCAGCTTTGCAAGCTGAGGGAGTACAATTCCCAATTCACCTAGATATGCCAGTTGACCAGACAGCAACTACAAAAGTTCAACGTGTACAGTCTTTCAAACAATCGGTTGAAGAAACCTTGGGTGCAGATAATGTCGTAATTGATATTCAACAACTACAAAAAGATGAAGTCTTGAATATTACCTACTTTGCTGAAACAGCAGCTGGAGAAGATTGGGATATTTCAGATAATGTGGGTTGGAATCCAGACTTTGCGGATCCATCTACTTACCTCGATATTATCAAACCATCAGTTGGTGAAAACACTAAAACCTACCTTGGCTTTGATTCTGGTACAGATAATGCTGCAGCTAAGAAGGTTGGTCTGAACGACTATGAGAAATTGGTAACTGAAGCTGGAAATGAGACAATAGATGTAGCAAAACGTTATGATAAGTATGCTGCAGCCCAAGCTTGGTTGACAGATAGTGCCTTGATTATTCCAACAACATCACTCACTGGTCGCCCAATCTTGTCTAAGATGGTACCATTTACGATGCCGTTTGCCTTCTCTGGTAACAAGGGGACAAGCGATCCGCTCCTATACAAATACTTGGAACTTCAAGACAAGGCAGTCACTGTGGATGAATACCAAAAAGCTCAAGATAAATGGATG
>ERZ773051.753-NODE-753-length-20235-cov-12.639941_pt1 | contig 20235 bp, 22 predicted proteins | sample MGYA00580631_ERZ773051 | MGnify/ENA primary metagenome ERZ773051 (study PRJEB29015, sample SAMEA2738137) | human oral metagenome | biome: human oral; feature: human-associated habitat; material: saliva | place: China | collected 2204 ... | reverse complement strand
AACAAGGATACTCAAAAAACATTTTGAAAAAGCAGGAGTGATTTAATCAATCTTTATTTGTGATTGAAAATGGATTAAATAATGGAGGTATTGCTATGTATTATTTAGGGTCTGTTATTCATAAAGGAAAAAACAATAGCCCTTTTTGGTACTGGTAATTATCATAAAAAATCAAATTTAAAATATAGAGAAAGAGCAAGTTTCTTTCATTTCAGAGGACTTATTATGCCTATGTGCAGAAGTCCTCCTTTTTTGTTTTAAAACGCAGACAAAAAAGAAATGGAGGAAGCATATATGCCAAAAGAATATTACCTTTATGTCACCGGTTAGCGAAGTTCTGACTGATGAGATAGGTGCAGAGCTTGTTATTAAGCTTGGGGATAATATAACTACTGACCATATAATGCCTGCAGGATCAAAGATTTTACCATATAGATCAAATATTCCATATCTATCAAAATTCTGCTTTGAAACCTGTGACAAAGAATTTCCTGGAAGGATGATCAAAGCAGGGAAAGGCATGATACTAGGTGGAGAAAATTACGGACAGGGATCATCAAGAGAGCATGTAGCACTTGTGCCTCTTTACCTTGGAATTAGAGCTGTGATTGCAAAGAGCTTTGCGAGAATTCATATAGCAAACTTGATAAATGTGGGAATCCTGCCTTTGACATTAAAGAATAAGGATGACTATAGCGAAATCAATCAAGGGGATAAGCTAGTTCTTAAAGGCGTTATGAGTGGACTTGATTCTGGTGAATTCACAGAGAGGCAAAAGGAAATTTTGCTTGCCGATTTGAGAAATCTTAAATAATATCTCATTGTCAGATGGAGCATTTTTCTTTTTTGAGAGTTGGAGAAAAAAACACCTCATTATATAATAACATATAGTTAGTGCTTACTAACCAATTTATCAGAAAGTGAGGGAAATCACTATGGCAAAAAAAGAAAGCCAAGAAGGTAAACCGAAAAAAGGGTTGTCGCGCCTCATAGAGCTGGCGATGACGCAGAAAGCGCCTATGGTAGGAGGAATGATTCTTTCTGCCCTAGCTACGATTGCGTCGTTTCTGCCCTATCTGGCTATTTATTTTATCATTCAGGAAATTGTGGGAACCTATCCGGATTTCAGTACACTGGACGTTCCAAAGGTATTGGGATACGGCGGATTGGCTCTCGGAGGGGTTCTTTTGAATGTGCTGCTTTACACTGCGTCCGTGGCTCTTTCCCACATCGCGGCCTATGGCACATTGTATCAATGTAAAATTAATTATGTATCCCATATCACCAAGCTCCCTCTGGGGTATCACTTAAAAATGGGAAGCGGTAAGCTGCGGAAAATTATGGACGATAACATTGAAAGTTTGGAGGGATTTATCGCCCATGATCTTCCCAATATGATTTCCGCTTTTGTCGCGCCAATCGTTATGCTGGTGTTGGTATTTGCGGTAGACTGGCGCTTTGGTTTAGCAACATTCGTGGGAATTATTGTTTCGTTCCTTGTGTACGGTGTGACCACTGGCGGAAATAAAACAAAAAAATTGATGGAGGACTATCAAACTTCTTTGGAGGACATGAGCAATGCCTCTGTGGAGTACATCCGGGGAATTGCAGTAGTCAAAGCATTTAAGCAGACGGCGTTCTCTTTCAAACGTCTGCATGATTCTATCAAGAATTACACGAAAACCGTTATCCCATACTCTTTGAGCCAGGAATTGATGACGGCAGCCTTTACAGCCGCCCTTAACGGAATTTATCTATTTATCATCCCGGTGGGCATTTGGATTGGCAGCTCCACAAATGATTATCAGGCATTTGTAGCCCCCTTTATCTTTTATCTGATTTTCGTGCCGGTGATTGCCTCAATTCTCATGAGAGTGTTGTATGCTTCTGTCAATGCCATGCAGGTAGGTAATGCTGTGGAACACATGGATCAGGTTTTGGCAGAACCGGAGATTCCGGAAAAGGGCACTTCTCAAAAACCGTCTACATACAATGTTGTTTACGATAATGTAACCTTTTCCTATACAGAAGATGAGACAAATGCGGCATTACAATCCGTGTCCTTTACCGCACCACAAGGAAAGGTTACTGCGATTGTCGGCCCGTCCGGCGGCGGTAAAAGTACCATTGCCAGCCTGCTTCCACGTTTCTATGATGTGGAACGAGGGGTTATCCGTATCGGTGGAGTAGACATCCGTAATATGAGTACCGGCGATCTGATGGATACCGTCAGCTTTGTATTCCAGGACAATTTCTTGTTTAAGCAGAGTATTCTGGATAATATTCGCATGGGAAATCCAAATGCAACTGAAGAAGAAGTTATAGCTGCCGCCAAAGCCGCTCAGTGCCATGAATTTATTTCCGAGCTGCCGCAGAGCTATCAAACCGTGTTTGGTAAAGACGGAGTCAAACTTTCCGGTGGACAGATTCAGCGCATTGCCATAGCGAGAGCCATTGTGAAAAATGCTCCTATCCTGGTATTGGATGAGGCAACCTCTTTCAGCGACCCGGAAAATGAACATCTTATTCAGCAGGCTCTTTCCGAGTTGATGAAAGGCAAAACGGTCATTATGATTGCACACCGTCTTTCGACAATCCGTAATGCTGACCAAATCCTTGTAGTAGACCATGGAAAAATTGTCCAGTCCGGCACACACGATGAATTGATGGCACAGGCTGGCCGCTATCAGGATTTGTGGAATAATTATACTGCGGCGTTGACCTGGAAGTTCAGCGTAGGAAAGGAGGCATAGGTCATGATGAATTTGAAAGAAATGTTTCAGCTCTCAGACCGCGGAGCAAAGGATTTGAAAAAAGGTATTTTTGCCTGCACCCTCACAAATCTTTCTCTTATGCTATCGGTGGTTGTCACAATCCAGATTTTTCTGGAAGTGTTAAAACCGCTGACTGGCGGAGAAGTTTCCTGGAGCAAGATGTGGATTCTGTTCGGGGTTGGTGTCTTATCGGCAATCATTCATTTTCTCTGTTGCAAAAACGATTATCGAAAAACGTATGTGTCATGCTATACCGCTGCGGAGGATTCCCGTATCCGTATTGCGGAATTGGTACGCAAGTTCCCCATGAGCGTGTTCAACAACAAAGACTTGACAGAGCTGACCACGAATATGATGGGGGACTGTGCCAGCATTGAACACTCCATGAGCCACATTGTGCCACCGTTGATGGCCAATGCAATTTCCTGTACGCTGATTTGCGTTTGTGTGATGATCTTTGACTGGCGCATGGGGTTGTCCATTTTCTGTACGCTGCCCCTGTCGTTCCTCATTATTTTAGGAAGCAGAAAACTCCAAGAGCGCGGCAGCAAGAAACAGGTAGAGGCAAAACTGAAAGCCTCTGAAGAAGAACAGGAATATTTGGAAGGTATCCGTATTATAAAATCCTGCCATCTGGATGGTGAGAAGTTTTCCAAACTGAATGACGCGCTGAAAAACTTAAAGAAGCAATCCATTCACATGGAATTGGGCACAAGTGTGTTTATCTCCATCGCGCAGTTCGTTCTTCAGGCCGGAATTGGAATTACAGTTTATGTGGGCGTCCATCTTTTGACAGGCGGCAGTATCACCATTTTGCCGCTGCTGCTTTCGCTGGTGATCGTATGCCGGATGTACGGGCCGATCCTGACGATTCTCACCCTGCTTCCTATGCTGTTCCATACCCTAATATCCACCCAGCGAATGAGAGAACTGGCTGGTATTCCCGTAATGGAAGGCCGTACAGATGTACCTATTAAAAACAATAATATTGTTTTTGACCATGTCAGCTTTTCCTATAACAAGGAACCTGTTTTGAAAGATGTCAGCGCTACTATTCCAGAAGGAAAAATTACTGCGCTGGTTGGGCCTTCCGGTAGCGGAAAAAGTACCATGTCTCGTCTGATTGCTCGCTTTTGGGATGTGAACAGCGGCACAGTTGCAATCGGCGGTGTAGATGTGAAAACCTTCAATCCTGAATACCTCATGGGATATATGTCCTTTGTATTTCAGGATGTGACTCTGTTCAACGATACTGTCTGGAATAACATCAAAATCGGAAATCTGGAGGCAACGGATGAACAGGTTTTTGCTGCGGCAAAAGCAGCCTGCTGTGATGAATTTGTAAAAAGGTTGCCGGATGGATATAGCACTCTGCTGGGAGAAAACGGCTCTACGCTTTCCGGTGGTGAGCGCCAGCGGATTTCCATTGCCCGCGCGCTCTTAAAAGACGCTCCGATTATTTTGCTTGATGAAGCGACCGCTTCCCTCGACCCGGAAAATGAAGTGTTAATCCAGAACGCTATTTCTCGGCTGATAAAAGGGAAAACTGTCCTGGTTATCGCTCACAGACTTCGCACCATTGCAGACGCAGATCAGATTCTGGTATTGAATAATGGAAAAATAGAGGAAGCCGGAACCCATGAACAGTTGATGTCAAAGAACGGCTTGTACCAACATCTGTATCAGATTCAGTCAAAGAGCCAGAAGTGGGTGGTCTGAAAGTTATTGTCAGACGGAGCATTTTTGACCGGCAGAGTGGAAAGCGAAAATATATTATGATATACTAGACAGAGTTAGTTATATCTAACCTACATATCATAAGGAGGTGAGCCTTTGGAACCTACAGCAATTCTCTCCGCCTATATGGACGAATTAAAAACGCAAGGAAATATCAGGGTGTTGACTCATAGTGGGCAACGCATTGTCTATCAAATCGATTGTGTAGATGGTATTGGAACAGTAGAGGTAATCACACTTTTTCCCGGTGTAGTCCTGCAATTCCATAGCTTTCATTGTAAATCATTTCATTTGTCGGAAAGTAAAGAGGTTGGGAATAGCCTGAAAATCAACTACTGTACAGAGGGACGCATGGAAGTGCGGATGTCCGATAACCTGTTTTTGTTTATGGAACCGGGAAATTTAAGCGTTGATGTGCGAAAGGCGCAGGACAGCTTTCAGTTTCCCTGCGGTCACTACCATGGAGTAGAGCTTTTGTTTCATTCTTCTACACTAAATAGGGACGCGCCTGAATTGTTAAAAACCGTCGAAGTGGATGGAAAACAAGTCCAGCTCCGATTTTGTAAGGACGCACAAAGCTATACTGTCTGGGCGGATAATCGGCTGCGCAAGCTGTTTGAAGATATGGGAAATGCTCCACCGGAGTGCCGCACACCATATTTACAGATAAAAGTAACAGAATTGTTGCTTCTGCTTTGTAAATCGGATATGTCGGAAAAAATCAATGAAAGCTCTTTTATGACTATGGGGCAGGTTCAGATCGCCAAGCAAGTCATGGAAATTATAAGCGCCGATTTGAGCAAACATTATTCGATTGAAAATCTGGCTGCTCCATTTGGAATTAGTCCATCCTCTTTGAAAAACTATTTTCAGGGAGTGTATGGAAAAAATATTTCCACATGGCTACGTGAGGCAAGAATGTCGGTAGCGTCTATGGCGCTGCGGGAGAGTAATCAGCCCGTAGCAGAAATCGCGGCTAAAGTAGGATACGAAAACGCAAGTAAATTTTCTGCGGCGTTCAAAAGTTTTCTGGGAGAAACCCCATTGGAGTACCGGCGCCAAAGCCGGTGTGAAATCTAATTCATCTTTTTTAGGAGGTACACAAAAAATGAACGAAAAAACAAATACAAAAAAATCGAAGCGGCTGGTGTCTGCGGGCGTATTTATTGCCTTGTACTTTGTCGTATTTTTGATTATTGGAATATGCTGTATGCCGGTGCCGCCCCTTTATCTTTGTATGTCCAGCTTGATTGCTTTGGTAGCCGCTCCGGTTTATCTGATGTTGTTGGCAAAAGCGCCTATGCACGGTCCCATCTTTATTGCGGCTATTCTGCCCTGCCTGTTCCTTTTACTCCAGGGAAATATATGGGTGGTAGCTGTTACCGGCGCTGTAGCGGGGATTCTGGCAGAGGTCATCGCAGGTATTGGAAAGTTCCGCAACAATAAGCTGAACATTCTAAGCTATCTATTCTTTTCTCAGAATTTGCTGGGCGGTTTCCTTCCTATCTGGATTATGCGGGATTACTACTTTGCTGACACACTGGAACGTGGTATGAGCGCAGATTTCTGCAACACACTGGAAGCTATGACGCCTATCTGGGTTTTGTTCCTGATGATTGCAGGAACCGTTATTTTTGCTTTGATTGGCTGCATGATTGGCAAGATGATGTTCAAGAAACACTTTGAAAAGGCTGGAATGGTATGATGGAGAAACGGGAAGTAAAATTTGATCTGCGGACAAAGTTCATGCTCATATTGGTTGTTAACCTCTTTTTACTTCTCAGCCATTCCCTGATTTTTGAATTGGTTTTGGTATTCGGCTGTCTGCTGCTCATTACCATAGACGGGCAGGCAAAGAGCGCCTTTCACTTTTTGATTGTCTTTTTGATTATGCTCGGTATCGACCAGCTTTTGACGCCCTATATAAACGGCTTTTTCTTTACTTTGGTATCCTTTATCACAGTAGCATTGAGAAAGTTTTTGCCTTGTTTTATTCTAGGGAAATGGATTTTGACGAAAACAGAAGTCAGTGAGTTTGTTGCGGTTATGTGGAAGCTACGGCTTCCACAGACCGCAATCATTCCGTTATCTGTAGTGTTCCGTTATTTCCCTACGATCAAAGAGGAATGGGCTTCTATCCGGGCTGCGATGAAAATGCGGGGAATCCATGTCTCGCTGGAACATATTATGGTTCCGCTTTTGATGTCCGCGGTGAATGTCAGCGAGGAATTGTCGGCAGCGGCATTGTGCCGCGGATTAGACAGTCCAGAACCGCATACCAGTTTGGTACAGGTAAGATTCCGCTTCTCTGATGTCCTTGTTTGGTGTATTACAGGAGCTTTGGCGATTGCTGCGATTATCTTGAAAGGGGTGGGTATTTTATGATTTCGTTTCAAAATGTTACATACTCCTATCAGGAAAGCGGGGAACCCAAAAGTCTGGATTCCATCAATCTGGAGGTGAAGGATGGGGAATGTATTTTACTTTGCGGGAAAAGCGGATGCGGAAAAACGACTATAACCCGTCTGCTCAATGGTATGATTCCCAATTTTTACGAAGGAAAATTACAAGGAACTGTCATGGTGGATGGGAAAAATCTTTTTGATCTTCCCATGTATGAAATCTCTAAGCGAGTTGGCAGCGTTTTTCAAAATCCTCGGACGCAGTTTTACACTGTCAATACCACCAGCGAGATTGCTTTTGGCTGTGAAAACCTCGGAATGGAACCGCAGGAAATCGCTGAACGTGTGAAACAGACAGCAAAAGATTTACAAATTGAGTATCTGCTGAATCGGAATATTTTTAATTTGTCCGGAGGGGAAAAACAAATCATCGCCTTTGCAAGCATTTATGCGATGTCCCCGCAAATCTATGTTCTGGACGAGCCATCCTCGAATCTGGATATTCAGGCGATTGAAAAGGTGAGGAAAATTTTAAGCCTGCTCAAACAGCAGGGCAAAACCGTCATCATTGCGGAACACCGCACCTATTACCTGAAAGATCTGATAGACCGTGCCATATATATGGAGGATGGCAAAGTTGTCGGGGAATATACAATGGCAGAATTAGCTCGTTTGACCTATGAAGAACGGGTAAACAGCGGGATTCGGACGGTAGATTTACTGTCTTATCCGATTACAGCTCACCATGCGCGTTCATCCAGCCATACCATAGAACTAAAAGATATTCATTGTTTTTATGGGCAAACGGAGGCTTTGTCTATCCCTAAGCTGTCTATCCCATCGGGCCGGATTACTGCAATCATCGGCACCAATGGGGCAGGAAAATCCACTTTTGTTTCCTGCATGTGCGGGCTTATGAAAAAGACAAAAGGAACATTCCTGCTGGATGGAAAAAAACAAAGTGCAAAAGAGCAGGTACGGGATAGCTACCTTGTCATGCAGGAGGTGAATCACCAGCTTTTCTCTGATAGTGTTAGAGAAGAAATTGTGCTGGGAAGCGGCGAATCTTCAGAAAATAGTCTGCAAGAGATTATGACTGCACTGGATATTTCTGCTCTTTCAGAGCGCCATCCTATGACTTTATCCGGCGGACAAAAGCAACGGGTTATCATTGCTTCTGCCATGTTCTGCGGGAAAAAGATTTTGTATTTCGATGAACCTACATCCGGCCTCGATTTTAGCCACATGATACAGACTTGCCAGCTATTAAAACAACTCCAGAAAGAAGATGTTTTTCTTTTCATTATTACTCATGATTACGAATTGATTGCTTCTGTCTGCGATAGCGTGATTCATGTTGAAAATGGACGGGTACAGGAACAATATCTATTAGACAGTGTTGGTACTGAAAAACTACAAGCATTTTTCTCTCAATTAGAGGAATAAAGACAAAAAAGGAGGTGCACTGTATGCCCTTAACATCTTCTTTGGAAGATTATTTAAAAGCAATTTTAGTGCTTCATAAGAAACATGGCAACTCTCGCGGTGTAGATGTTGCGGACTATTTAGGGGTTAGCAAGCCTTCTGTAAGCAGAGCAGTAAAGGAACTCACAAAATCCGGTCATATTATCAAAAAAGATGGTGCTCTTTATTTGACGCAGCAAGGCCGACAATATGCCGAACAAATATGTGAACGGTATCCATTCTTTACCGCAAGGCTTGTAGACGCTGGCGTGGACCGTAAAACTGCAGAACAAGACGCTTGCAGTATTGAACACGCCATAAGTGCAGAGGCTTTTCAAAAGTTAAAGGATTCTTTAGGGAAAAAATAAAGAATGGTGGTGATAATATGGGAAAGTACTGGGACTTAAGTTGGATTTGAGTTCGAAAATAATAGAGTATGTAAAAGGAATTGGAATAATAAAAGCGTTTGGAAAAGATGAAAATACAGTTAAAAGAATTGAATGATAGTATCGCAGAGAGTCGTAAAGTTTTTTGCAGCAGAAAAAATTTTTAGTACCTACACAATTTCTATTTCTGTTGGTATTTAAAATAGGTATATGTGTAATTATATTTAGTTCTTTAATGAGATATTTTTCAGGAAGTATAAATGCGACTAAATCTATTGTATTGATTGTTATGATGTAGTTTTTTCGGGATTTGAATTAGCCAGGTAGTATGCAAAGTATTAAAGGCGTTGCAGTGCAAAAATTAAATAGCGTTATAAATTTAAGAAGTTTACCTGTAATTAAAGAGGGCAATAAAACGAAAGTTGAAAAAGTAGAAATTGAAATGAAAAATGTTTCTTTTTCTTATGATGATAGTGAACTTTTTAAAAATCTAAGTTTGAAAATTCCTGAAGGAAAAACAACAGCTTTTGTCGGATTCTCTGGTAGTGAAAAAACAACTTTATGCAATCTTATGGCAAGATTTTGGGATGTACAATCAAATTGGTAACAACAATGTCAAAGAATATAATTATGACCAACTTCTATCTAATTTTAGCTTTGTATTTCAAGACGTATATTTATTTGTTGATACAGTAAAAAAACAATATTAAATTTGTTAATCCAAATGCTACTGACGAAGAAGTGATTGATATTGCCAAGAAAGCTCAATGCCATGATTTTATTATGAAACTTCCTGATGGATACAATACCATTTTACAAGAAGGAGGCTCTAATCTATCAGGTGGAGAAAGGCAAAGAATATCTATAGCAAGAGCAATGCTGAAACAAAGCAAGTTTGTAATTCTTGATGAAGCAACATCAAGTGTAGATCCTGAAAATGAAAAGTAATTACTGATTGCATTAAAAAATCTATTGAAGGACAAAACTACAATAGTTATTACACATAAGCTTTCTACTGTAAGAAATGCAGATCAAATAATTGTTTTGAAAAATGGAGTTATTGAACAAATAGGAACACATACTGAATTGAAATCTAAAGAAGGTATATATAGTGATTTTATTGCGAATAGAAGAAAATCTGAAGAATGGGTAGTTTAGGCATTGAATTTAAAATAGAGGCGATGTAGATGGAAAAATCGAGATATACAATATATGGAACTGGATTTATATTAAACTCACCTTTTTTCAATATACTCTCAGCTACTACTAAATAAAGATAACGAAAGAATAAAATTCTTCCATTTTCGAGGACTTCTTATGCCTATGTGCAGGAGTCCTCCTTTTTTGTCTTAAAACGCAGACAAAAAAGAAATGGAGGAAACATATATGCCAAAAGAATATTACCTTTATGTCAACGGACAAAAGGTCAAAGTCAGCGAGCAGATATACAAAGTCTACTGGCGGGAAAGAGAACATGAGAAGTATTTAGAGCAGGTGGACAAGAAAAACCACTTGCTCTTTTTTTCATCATTGGATCATGACGGACACTTTGTAGATAATATTGTTGATGAAAGTGTTGATGTAGAAAAGATTGTCGAAACACAGATGATAATTGAAGCAGTCAGAAATGCTATATCAAGACTCAATGCAGAAGAAAGAGATATTATTGAACGCTTGTATTTCAATGATGAGACGGTAGCTTTGATGTCAAAAGCTGCACCCAGTGAATAAATAAAGTGTAGAAAATAAAGGCTTATTCTAAGGCTATTGTTAAAGGGTATCTGTAGCTTGGGGTAAGCCTTGTTTTTTGTGCTAAAATCAACTAAGCGTGAACATATCCATAGACAAGCGTTGACACTAGGGAATGCATAACAAGAAAAATGCACCCACTTACACCTAGCTAGATCGTTGACATAGAGCAGAAGGAAAGGTACTGTATCGTGTTGGGGAGAATGTTCTTGATGTGGGTTAATGACAATAGAAAAGAAAGCAGGGATACTTCGTTATGAGAAGAGGTGTTTTATAATTTCGATGGAAAGTCAGCTTGACATTTGTAAAACAGATATTATACTATATGTAAAGTTTACTTTCCGTTTAGTAGGAGATGTAATTTGAAAAATAGACTTGAAGGAATCAGAAAAGAAAAAGGAATAACGCAAGAAGAACTAGCTAATGCTCTTGAAGTATCAAGACAAACTGTTGGTTCTCTAGAAAATGGAAGATATAACCCATCTATTATTTTGGCATTTAAAATTGCTAGGTTTTTTAATTTATCAATTGAAGAAATCTTTATTTACGAGGAGGACAAAAATGAAAAATAATAAAATATGGTACATAGGATATTTAATAGGAATTTGTGGCTTGATTCTAATGTTTACCATCAAACTCAATGATACAATTGAAATCGTGTTTGCTTTTGTTTTTGGTGGTTGTATATCTATTTCGCATGTGAAGATTTTACATCACAAAATGATGGAGAAAGACCATCATTATAAAATCAATGTAAATGATGAAAGAAACGAAAAAATCAGAGATAAAGTAAACGGAACGATGGCATCAATATTGATGATTCTAATGGGAATAATCGCTGTCGTATGTATTTCGGTAAAAGAGTATTTACCAGCAGTTCTTTTAACGATTTCCGTTATAGGAACACCATTAATTATGTTTTTTATCAATAGATATTACGAAAAAAAATATTAAGATAAGTATTGACCTGCCCATTAGGGACTGGGATATCCTTTAATCAAGGAGGTTTAAAACAATGCTTAGAAATGAAATTCAAGAGAAGACAGGTTTGACTAGAAAAGCAATCGACTATTATGAAGAAAAAGGATTGATTAAACCTGTAAAATTGGGAAATGGCTATCGAGATTATAGCGATAAGGATTTAGAAATCCTGAATGAAATATTTTTATTTAGAAAAATTGGTCTCAGCATATCTGAGATAGGGGACTGTTTATCATCTAATGGTAAATCACTATCTTCTATACTTAGAAGAAAAGAACATCAACTGGAAATTGAACAAAAAAGAAAAGAAGTCATTGAACTGATAGTCAAGGAAGAAAATCAGAATATAATCGAGAACAAAATTGCTTTGATAGAAGCAGAACAAAGCATTTATGAAAAATTAGAAGGTGCCTTTCCCGGATATTTCGGACAGCTAATATTTTCTTCTTATCAACCATTTTTAAATGAAGCACTGTATAAAGAAGGTCAGGATGCATATAAGGAGTTTGTAGAGTATTTAGATAGTCTACCTTCATTTGAATTAAGTAAAGAAGAACAAGAGTATATCGAAGAAATTAGTTCAACTTATAACATAAAAGTGTTAAAAGAAGTGAATGAATCAAAGATTGAAGCTGTAGAGAATTCTGAAAAATGGCTAGAAGAAAATAAGGACATTATATCTCGGTATAAAAATTATAAAAGTAGTGATGAATATCAAAATAGCCCGATGAAAGTCATCCAAGATAAGCTAAAAAAATATATGCTAGATAATAAGTATTATGAAACAGCTATTCCACTCATTAGAAAGTTTAGTAAGAGTTATGATGAGTATTATAAAAAGTTGCTTATAGCAAGTGATAAATATATAGAACTCAATAAATAACCTAAAAGGCGTCTGATATGTATATCACATGCAGCAACTAGAATTGAATGCATAAATGTAATATGAAAAAATGAAATCAAGGGATTTTAGGCAGTGAATATTTTGCTAGAATCCCTTTTTCTATGTTATGAAAATAGGAATTTCCACTATAAAAACAACAAATACTTGAATAAAAATCGGGCAAATGCTTGAATAATTGATAAAATTTACTTAGGTAATTAGTAGAGGATGAATTTGTGAAAGTGTATTTGCCTAGAATTGCAGATAAATTGTTAGAAGAACGATTAGACGCAAAGTTATCTGGAAACTATTAGGCAAGATATGTTAGTAAATCAATCAGATACCTTTTGCTTATAAAAGAAATAATGGTGTTTATGTAATACCTATTACTGCTCTAAGGCTGTAATGATTTTAGGGTAGATAAGAGGCATCTATGAGATCTGCTAGCGTATACACAGGTACAGCTGAAGGTTGAATCGGATACAGGTAAATAATCGCCTAAGCTCTTAACAATCGCCTAAAAATATGCTATAATTAGGCGAAAGAAAAAGGAGGTAGGCGAATGAGGTTTTTTAATTATGAAAATCTAGCAAGAAGTAAGTGGGATAGTGAAATTATAAATCTTCTTTCACAAATTCATGAGCACAAAGGAAAACAAGAACTTTTTTTGACACGCAAACCTGCTGTTTTAGATAAATTAGTGGAGATTGCTAAAATTCGAAGCGTAGAGGATTCTAATAGAATAGAGGGAATTGTTACTACAGCAGTCAGAATAAAAGAGTTAATGAATCAAAAAACAACTCCTAGAAATAGGGATGAAGAAGAAATTCTTGGATATAGAGATGCGCTAAATACAATTCATGAAAGTTATGAATATATTCCAATAAGCAGTAACTATATTTTACAACTTCATAGAGACCTATTTAAGTATAGTGAAAAGGGAATTGGTGGTAGATATAAAAATACGCAGAATTCTATTGTGGAAAAGGATAAAGAGGGTAATTCTATTGAAAGGTTTAAGCCATTATCCCCATATGAAACACCAGGTGCAATTGAGCAAATTTGCAATGAATTGAATATAGCATTTGACAAAAAAGACGTGGATTCGTTGCTTTTAATTCCAATTTTTATTCATGATTTTCTTTGTATTCATCCTTTCAATGATGGGAATGGAAGGATGAGTCGTTTATTAACAACTCTCTTGCTATACAGACAAGGATATGTAATTGGGAAATACATCAGCTTAGAAAGTAAGATCGAAAAAAATAAAGACGATTATTATATAGCTCTAGAAAAAAGTGGTATAGGTTGGCACGAAAATAAAGAAGATCCTGTGCCATTTATAAAATATATTCTTAGAACCATATTAGCTGCTTATATTGATTTTGAAGAAAGGGTTGATTATTTAGACGAAAAAGTACCTACAATCGAACTTGTGAGAAATGCAATTGATAGTAAATTAGGTAAATTTACTAAAAGCGATATGATGGAATTAGTACCAAGTGTAGGAAAGGCGACAATCGAAAACATGCTTAGGAAGTTGACGGTGGAAGGTTACATTGAAAGGCATGGCAAAGGAAGAGCAACCTTTTATGTAAAAAAGCTAAATAACTAGATTTTTGAGGTGAATTATGAGTTTATCTGATGAATTATTTAATCAAATAAAGCAACTTTCTACAAATATTACAGAGGAGAATTATTGTACATGTCACGAGCAGGGATATGATATTTTAATTAAAATAAAGAATTTAGGCATTGAGCAGGGGCCGGCATATAATCTACTTTTAAAGTACCACAACAGTTTAGAGGATGGCTTGTCTAAAGAGTGGATTGCAGATCTGCTAGATTGCATATGCGGGTGGTGTGGTCCGCACAAATATATTTGGAGTAATAGAGATGAATAGCAACCTTGATTTGCGATAAATTCTAGTTTATAAATTTGAAATTATGAGGAACAATATGGATTTTATACATGATAGAACAAGCAATATCCTTTTCAGCCTTCATGATAGCAGGGTGAAAGGAATCAAATATCACAACAAAACTTTGACATTAAAAGTTAATAAAATATATGAATTTGTGGAAGGCGAAGAGAAATCATACCCAGGTGAAATATGTTTTAAAAAATGTGATGTCGACATGTGTGATGTTTTGATATTTAATAAAACCTTGGGTGAAGGTCGTTTTTATGGAAAGGCTATTGAATTACAGCAATTTATGGATGAGTATGAAGGCTCGGAGTTTGAAATAATCACAGAAGGCTATTTTGGTAACACAACAACATATACAGGCTGGCTTTGGGAAGACGAGAAACCACCAGTGTCGGCAATTATGTATATTTGGAATAGCGGAGATATGGTGTATCGTGTCGAGAAGTAAATTGTATACTTAAAATCTCTTGTATCATATAATACTCAGATATATAATATATTCCGTTGTAATATCAAAGCTAGAATAACTTACTATCAGGAGGCGTTAAATCGTGTACTTAGTAGATTTTTTTAAACGAACGATGCGAAAGTCAAATATCCCAGTATTCATTTATTTGGTGCTTAATATTTTTGTTATCGCCTTAATACTTAGCCTAGTTATAGACAATGGGAATATCCCATTTTGGAAGGCTTTGCTGATAGGTATTGTACTATATTTTGTTTCCTTACTCATTGCATTATCGCCAATTGGAGAATGGATCTTAAGGCTACAGACAGGATGTAAGAAAATCAAAAACGATGAACAAAGGAACTTCATAGAACCTATTTTTAGGGAAGTTTATGACAAAGCGAGAGCGCAAGACCCATCGATTTCAGATAAGGTTAAGATTTACATGAACCATGATGAAGCACCGAACGCCTTTGCAACGGGAAGAAAGACCATCTGTGTTACCGAGGGCATGCTATCTATGCCAGTTGAACAAATTAAGGCAACACTCGGACATGAATTTGGTCACTTGGCCCATAAGGATACCGATTTGATTTTGGTTGTGGCTGTCGGAAACCTAATTGTTAGTGCTTTTATATTACTATTTAGACTTGCAATAGATCTTGTACATTTGCTATTTGTCTTCAGTTCAGTCTTTGTTGGTGGCTCAGATGGTGTGTTTGGTGCTCTAATTAGTACTGTTTATCACTTAGCAATGACTGCGGTTGTAGTAGGACTAACATGGATTTGGACAAAAATTGGAGTGCTTCTTGTCATGAAATCTAGCCGTGCAAATGAATATGAGGCAGATGAGTTCTCATTTAGGCTTGGCTACGGGAATGAATTATGTGCTCTTTTGAATTCATTTAGTGGTACTAATGCAAATGGACTCTTTGCAAATCTAGTAAGCAGCCATCCCGATAAGGACGATAGGATTGCAAGACTTCAGGAGCTAGGAGCAACTTATAGATGATAAACAAAACTCGCCAGGAATATAGATATATTCCTGGCTTTTTAGTCCTTAAGTTATAGTATTGAGTTTTTATACAGTCGTTCTTCTATAGTAAAAGCTTCTTCCGAGAGAGGTTTTTCCGAGAGTAACGGATACCAAGATTGCAATGATAGAACCAACAGCTGCCTGCAGCACATTTCCAGGGACATCTGCGACTGGAGCTGCCCAGTTTCCGGAAATAAAACCTTGAGCTACATAGTATCCCGATACAGTCCAAAGAACAGCAAGTACATATGCGAAGAACTCTGCAAAAGGAATTCCTGCAATCTTAGCTATATGCTTTCCATTTGATGCGCGCTTCATGAGGAAATCAAAGAACAATTGGACTATCAAAACCATCACAATTTTGATTACAAGCGTCCAAGGAGCCCACACAGCGTAACCTCCATATATGTCAGCTAATCCTGCACCAACACCTCCGGCAAAACATGCATATTTCTTTGGTAAAATTATTGCGGCAAGTAGCACGAATCCGTCTCCAAGGTGAATATATCCCATAGCATTAGGAATCTTGAAAAAAGTAGTCGCAATCATAACCATGGCAGTCATCATCGCTGTGGTTACGAAAATTAAAGTATTATCGCTTTTTCCAGAGCGACTTGAACCACTTGTATGCTTATTTATTTCTATCATTATTATTCCCTCCGTACATCCATGCATATTCATTATACAAATCACGTTACTATTAACGATTAGCCATTGTGCACTCTTTCTACTATTGTTATGATAGCAATAAAGTGCAATTATTTAAATGGACAATTTATATACTTTTTTAAACTACAGATAGAAAAAATTAGGGCAATAATAAGCATTATTTTTGGCTTTGCTGACAAAAGCAATCGAAATTCATAGGTACAGTTTTTAACTATTTTAGCCTGAAATTTTACAGGGCACAGTTACAACGATAGGATGCCGATGTGAACTGATTATATCATGGGTTATTTTTGATTTGAGAAGCTTCGCAGTTTGCAATATAATGTAAGTGTATTGGGCAATTCCGAAGGATGACGAGAAATCGGAAGATAAAGGAATTTTTAGATAGCGATATATATTTAGAGCTCATCAAAGAACTGGGAAACGATAATTTTAACAAAGAGCTACAGAGCGTCGAAATAGAATTTGATATTTTGAAGAATCATACTGACATTATAGCGGACTATTACAAAAGACTGCGTATTCCGGTTGCAGGAAAATATGCAAGAGAAATGGGAAAATTGTATAAGACGGTCTTTAATTAAATTAGTTTTGTAATACGGGGAGTTGCAGGAGAATGTATACAGGAAAAATAAGCATAGAAAACAAAATAATCGATAGTGAACATTATTTCAAAATAGTTTATTTTCCTGAGATAAAAGAGCATATGCTATGCGTTTATATTGCTTGGGTTGCCGGATATGACAGGTACTATAAAATCGATGAAGGCGATCTCTCGCTTTATGAAACAAACCGGAGCGAGTTTTACGCAAAGTATGAAAAAGAAATCAATGCGAAAATAACAGAGCGAGTGATGGGTTCAGCTGCATTAAGGGACTATGATCCTAACTATTTGCCAGATGAAGTACTCAAGGCCTTAGATGGGTATCCTCCATTTGATGGATATGTTTATAAAGATGGAATACTTTATGCGAGAGTAAAGATAGGAGATACATTTTTCAGTATCCCACCGATTAAGGGTGAAAAGCTTTAATTGATTATATATAAAAATGAATTAACAAGTATTAGAGGGGTTTGGAATTGAATTCGTCCCTCTTTTTTATTTCACTGAGCGTTTACTGTCAGAGAGATTTATTTATGTAGATGTCGAGAAACTAAATATTTAATTGGGGAACAAATGCTGCAAAATAATCTATAAAATGTTCCCTACACATTATTGAACTTTGGGGAACAAAGTTGTATAATCTTGATAGTGAATGTTCCCCAAGGAGTGAAATAATGGCTATAAAATATAATGAAATACAAGAATTGCTTAGAGGTCGTGCTGATCTTCATGCCAGATTAAATTTGATGCCTTATGATGGCACCCCTGAAATTAAAGACCGCGGGGATGGAAAGTATCTGTATGTCAGAAAGCGTATAGCAGGTAAGCTGACATCAACTTATGTAGGAGTATATACAGAAGAACTTTATAATTTACTTCTTCGCAATGCTAGAGAAACACGTGAAATAAGAAAGCTACTCCGAAATATAGAAAAGCAACTGGCTGCAGCTGGATATTCAGATGATGAACTGCCTGCTGATGTTATAAATAATATTGCGTTTGCAAGAGTGAATATGAAGAATAATATCTACGACCAGGCTGTGCTTGAGGGCGTAGCTACATCTTTACCCCAAACAGAAGAAATTATAGATAATGGAAAAGTTAGTGGGATGACTGCAACTGATGTACAAAAAATCTTAAACCTAAAACATGCATGGGAGTTTATTTTAGATAAAGATGTAATAGCGAGCAAATCAGATTATTATATGCTTAGCTATATTGCAAGACTTGTTAACGAAGGTTTTTTTGCAGAAGGGGGTCGAATCAGAGGTGTTCCTGTGACAATAGGTGGATCATCATACATCCCCCCAATACCTAATGAGATAGATATTAAAGACGAAATAAGAGAAATTACTGAAGAAAAAGCTGATGTAATTGATACTGCGATTAAGTTATGTCTTTATTGTATGAAGACGCAAATTTTCCTTGATGGAAATAAGAGAGCATCTGTTATTTTTGCTAATCACTATTTAATATCTCATGGAGAAGGATTTTTAGTTATTCCAGAAAAAGAAGTTACGGAATTTAAAAATTTGCTTGTAAAGTATTATGAGGGAGAGGATATATCTATTATTTCTGATTTTATGAAAAAGAATTGTTGGAAAACTATGTAGTTATAAAGATGGAATACTTTACGCAAGAATAAAGATAGGGGACACTTTTTTTATTATTCCACCAATCAAAAATGATAAGCATTGATTGATTACAGAGGGCACTGAGCTGCTAAAGAAAAATTATGAGGGAATAGGCATTATGGCAATAGATGGAGTGAAAATTATAGATAGCGATACAGCTTGCGACATTTATAATTACGTTACAGAAAGTTATAAGGACGGACTAAGTGCAGATAAAATCATAGAGAAAATTTTGGCGGATGAAAAGGATTATTGCATTGATGATTTTTATTCCGAGATTTATTGGACGACGCTTGCTTATTCTTTGTGGAAAATTGGACACTTGCCGGAGGATATAAAAGAGAAAGCAAATGAATTCATCAAAAAAGGAGCAAATGAACTCTGGATTGAAATAGATGAAAAGGCATTAAAGCAAAGACAAAAGAACCTGGATAAATTAGCCATACAACTAGAAACCGAAAATCCTAAGCCAATCAAAGTATCAAAAGCTAAGAATGCAAGAAAGCCGTATTTTAAAACAGGGGATGTTCTTGTGATAAAATTTGATGATGAGTACGGAGTTGGCTTTGTATCTTCAGTAGATGAAGGTCCGAGAAGATTAGAATATAATTTGGCTTGCACTCGTTTACTGCAGAAAGAAAAACCGAGCATCGACGATTTCCTAAGCAGTAAAATTGCTTGTGGTAAGCAGGACACATCCTACTGCCTGAAGACGGATTGTTGGTTTAACCATAAAGATTTAGGGCAGCTCATAGATAGATTTGAGAAAATAGGGAGAGTGGAATTGGAAGATTATGTTTTAGGAACTCTCTCTCCTGCTTCAACACTGGATGACATATATAATCAAATTACTCTTAACAAAAAGACTTGGAACCTCAAATTTAAAGATACGCGTGAACTCATAAAAGCTTTTGAGACTGACGAAAGGACCGTAGTTAATGACAAATAAACCTACATACATACTCTTTGATGATGTACTGAGAGATTATAGCTTAAGGAAATACTTTGATATATGCATCAAAGATATACAAGAAGGAAATGCCCATAAGTCGCGCACGAGAGCAAAAGCAGGCTATCCTTCATGGCCATGCTTTAGAGTAGAAGGCAAAGAAATTCTAGTATCAGCGGTTCTCGAATACTACCTATATGACCTTCATTGCAATGGTTTCGTAAGCAAGAGTGCCGAGGAATTTACGGATAAGATGAGAGCAATATGTGGCTGGCAATGGGATGTTGACAGAGTGCTTAGAAAGTGGATAGAGAGAGTCGTAATAAACCCATTTTTCTATGATGAAAGCGACAGTGAATATGAGCACAAGTGGATGCGAAAGCCAGAGGAACCAGGATATAATTTGTCTGAGGAGCAACTCAAATTTGCATGTTTTATCGCAGTGTGTTTTACCAAATATGGAGCAAGCTTTGATAAGAGTTTTACTAAAGAAATCTTTGATTTAGTCACGGCACTTGGAAGTAAACTCCCGACGCAGATAAAGAAAAACGGCAGTGGAGCTTTGCCTAAAGAAATCGCAGAATGCAA
>ERZ773051.752-NODE-752-length-20241-cov-25.666402_pt1 | contig 20241 bp, 15 predicted proteins | sample MGYA00580631_ERZ773051 | MGnify/ENA primary metagenome ERZ773051 (study PRJEB29015, sample SAMEA2738137) | human oral metagenome | biome: human oral; feature: human-associated habitat; material: saliva | place: China | collected 2204 ... | reverse complement strand
ATGGTACTGCAACTGGTGGGTTGTGGGAGAGTAGGGCACTGCCAACCGTTTCCTTTGGTGGTGGGGGTGTTTGATCCTGATTTGTTTGGGGTCGGCGCCCCCACCACCTTTGTTTGTAGCCTTGAAGATCGGGCATTGTAGGGGGTGTGTTAGATTTTCTAACACGCCCCCTACTTTTATGTTCCCAACTCGTCGGCCGTAACGGCCGACTTTTACGATTTAAAGGCAGCCTAAAGCTGCCTTTATACTTACGGGCCACCATTGCCAGGCCCCATTTAAACTCATCCCTTCAAATTCAAAGGCATACAGATGTTTATTACCGGCCTAGTCCTAGCTATTGCTGCAGCGCTCATTCACGTGCTCATCTTCAAAATGGAATCCATTTCCTGGACCAGCGAGAAAACCCTTACCACCTTCAATATGAGCCCCCAGCAGGCCGCCAACACTAAAGAGATGGCCTTCAACCAAGGCTTCTACAACCTATTTCTAGCTATCGAAATACTTCTAGGCGCCATCATCTACTACACAGCCAGCCACGCAGTAGGCCTAAGCCTAATGTTCTTCGGAACCGGCTCCATGCTGGCCGCAGCCGCACTGCTATTCATCACCAGCCCAGACAAGCGCCCAGCCGCCCTCAAACAAGGCACCACCCCGCTACTAGCCATCATCTTCCTCACCCTAGGTATCGTTCTGGTATAGCGCCCAAGGAGACCCTGGCGTTGAGTAGACCATGGCGTCTCGCGTGGCCTGTGGCTCGCATAGTTTAAACTGCGGGTCTTTGCCGCTAAGTATGGGTATCGTTCTGGTATGAGTGAGCCAGACGCCGTCGCCGTAGAAGACAACCGCAGCAACTGGGAACGTATGCGGGCCGGGCAGCTATACCACGTAGACCCCACCGATCCGCGCTTTAATGAAATCCCAGCCCGTAGCAGCAAACTCCTGGAAGAATACCGCCTAGCCTTCCTTGCCGGCGAGAAAGGCCAGGCAGACGCCCTGTTGCGACAAGTGCTGGGCGACGTCGGCCAAGGCGTAACCATCCGACCCCCGCTAGCAGTCGACTACGGCTGCCACATCAGCGTAGGCAACCACGTATTCATTAACTTTGGGCTAATCGCGCTGGATGTAGCCGACATCGTAATCGGTGATTGCTGCCAAATCGGCCCTAACGTGCAGCTGCTGACCCCCATCCACCCGTTGGATCCGCCCACCCGTAAAAGCGGCTTAGAAGGCGGCAAACCTATCACTATCGGTAACAATGTTTGGCTTGGTGGCGGGGTAATCGTCTGCCCCGGGGTAACCATTGGTGACGACGCCGTAGTGGGGGCAGGATCGGTAGTGGTTAAGGACATCCCAGCCGGCGCCGTCGCCGTAGGAAACCCAGCCAAAGTAATCCGCAACTTGTATGAGAACTCCGGCCAGTAGGGCACTAAAGCAAAGCCCAGTAGGCCGCTAAAACCTCGGCCAGCAAGGCCGCTAAAACCCCGCCCAGCAGGAGCGCTAAAGCAAGGCCCGGCAAGGCCGTTAAAGTAAGGGCTATAAAAGGGATTAAAAGCGCAGAAAAGATTAAGCAGCACCGGGTCGGAGAGCGCCAGTCGGCGCGTAGGCCGCTCGTAGCGGCAGATTTTGGAGCCCGGGGCCCGTCGCGACCCGATGCCGGCCCCAACTCTACACGGTTACTCGTCCAAGTCCAATCGATAACCCACGTTACGCACGGTGCCAATGAGATGATCATGCTCACCGCCAAGCTTGGCGCGTAAACGCCGCACATGCACATCCACAGTACGTGAGCCGCCAATATAATCCTCGCCCCACACGGCGTCGAGTAAAGCCTGACGGGTAAGCACCCGGCCCTGGTTAGCAGCCAAATACTTGAGCAGCTCAAACTCCTTATAGGTCAAATCCAGGGTTTGGCCGTGCAGACGTACCGTGTAAGCGTCAGTGTCAATCACAATGTCGCCAACTTCCAGGATCGACTCATCGCTAGAACCACTAGAGCCAGCATTACTGTCTGCAACCACGCTAGACTCCAGCAGCCGCAACCGGGCCGCTAACTCCGCCGGGGAAGCAGAAGCAATCACAAAATCGGCAATCCCCCAAGAGGAAGTCAGGGCCACAGCCCCGCCCTCCTCAATCACAGCCAGCACCGTATAGTCCATGGAGGTGGCCAGCAGTTGGCATAGGGGCCGCGCCCGCAACAGATCCGTGCGGGCATCAACCATTACGACGTCGGCATTTTCAAGCGTCCCATAAGAATCAGGCTGGGGCGGCAAAACCTGCACCTGGTGTTCGAGAAAAGCGATGGCTGGCAGCACGGCACTGGCCTCAGGCTCGTTGCTAAGCATGACCAGCCTCATTTGCTTCCTCCTTAAAGTACTGATACCCCTAATGCGACACCAGGCACAAGTTTACGGCCTTTTGGGTGGTTAAGGTGCATGTATCGGCAGCATATGGGACGATTCAAGGGTGACTAATTCGCCTGCGCAATCAGAACCCCTTGCCGCACCCGCCCAGAACCAGGTTTCCGGGCGTAAGCGGACACGTACCAGCGTGAAGGAACAGGCCGCGCGCCGCTACGGGACCCAATACCACACCAGCGACGGCGTTGTGGAAACCGGTCTGGTGGACACTGCCTGGACGCGCCTGGCGATGGCTGGGGTTATGCCGCTATTGCTGGCACTAACTGCCGTATCCCCGTTCTGGGTTACCTGCCTGCTGGTGTGTGGCTTGGCGGTGTGTTTCGCTCAAGGCTGGCCGGCATTGATCCAGGCCGAGCACGACAATGTCACCGGTATTTTCCTGGCACTATTTGGGATCGCCAGTGCCGTCACGCTCACCCTAACCGACGAATACGGTGACGCCACCAAGCTAGCTGGTATTGGGGTGCTGGCAGTATTTGCCCTACAAATGCGTTCCGGAGCCCACGAAGGCCTGCTGGAAGAACTATTTACCTCCCTGTCCGGGGTGGTGGTGCTGGTTTCCGGGGCTGCCTGGTGCGTGTTCTCCTCCGGCTTGGCTGCCTCTAGCGTTATTGTGCCCACGGCTGTGGCCCTGCTGATTGGGGCTTCGCTGACGGTACTGGAGGTGCCCGCATGGGTACTAGAAATGCTGACGGTGATCATCCCGGCCCTAACCAGTTGCGCCGTGGCCGTGGCCCTGGCCCTGGCTGGCTTCTTTGGCCCCTCCCACCAGGCGGTAGACACGGCCCTACGTTCCGGCGCGGGCTGCCTGGTGATCGGTTTCGTGGCTGGTTTGCTGATGGCAATCGCTAACCGTGTGCTGTGGACCCACCGCTGGGTGCCTGGCGGTCGCGCCGCCATCACCTCGGCGGTACTGCCGGTGCTGGCTGTGGGGGCCCCCACCTACTACATTGCCAGGGTGATGGCCGCTTTCGTGGCTGGCTGACTTTCTTTCGTGGCTGGCTAACTTTCGTGACCAGCTAGCTGGCTGACGCGTACACTGGCCACGTGGCTTTTACTTTTCCTGACGATATTTCTCCCGATCTTTACCCCCTAGCCTGGCTGCTAGGTAAGTGGCGTGGCTACGGCATTCTTACCTACGGTGAGGATGTTCCCGAGCAGGCGGTATATCAGGAGATGAGCTTCGAGCACGACGGCGGTCCCTACTTGAAGCAGACCATCACTATCTGGACCGTTGACTCCACCAAGAGTGAGAACCTCGACTTTGAAATGAGCGGCGCTGAAGGTGCCAGTAAGATCACCCCGGCCCAGGTGTGGTCCACTGAAACCTCTTACTGGCGTCCGGTGGGCCAGTACAAGCCTGAAGCTCCTGAATCTGCCTCCGGCCCGGTAACTCCCATCACCAACCTGGAAATCATCAGTGCCGACCCGGCTGGTCACGCCGCCGTATGGGAAGGTGCCGTGCAGGGCCCGCGCATTGAGCTAGATACCACCAGCGTGCAGCGCAGCGAGTTCTCCGCTGAGCTAGAACGCATGACCCGCATGTACGGCCTGGTTAACTCTGAGCTGATGTGGACCCAGGACATGGATGCTTTTGGCCGTAAAGAGCTCAAAACCTATGCTTCTGGCCGCCTCAGTCGCGTTGAAGACGAGGGCCAGCAAGAGCCTGAGATGGGCGCTGCCCTAGGCGAGCGCGCTGACGAGCCCAGCGCTGAGTAGCCATAATCCGCTATGGCTTTTGCACCCGAACACTTTGGTAACCCCCTGCGCGAGCAGGCGCTACTAGCTCAGGGGCAGGCTTGGGCGTGGCTTAGTCGCGACGTCGTTGAGGTAAGCGGCGCTGATCGGCTCAGTTACCTGACCACCGTCTCTAGCCAAGTGCTAACTGACCTGGAAAATGATGGTCAGAGCCGCCAGGTGCTGTTCCTGGACGCTAACGGACATATCCTCTACGCCGCCTTGGCTGTGGCTGGCTTGGTACCGGCCCCGGTTGCTGGTGGCCTCTCAGGGGCCGACGACGCCGCGCGCACTGCCGACGCCACCGCTGGGCAGACAAATACCTCCAGTGCTACGCCGGGCGCGCCAGCCCAGGCTGAGCAAGCAGCCCCGGGTGAGCAAAGCGTGCTGCTGCTGGTAGATGCCGGCTGCGGTGAAGGGTTAGCCCATTTACTTAACTCGCGTCGCTTCATGCTGCGCGTGCAGGCCCAGGTGCGCCCAGATCTGCAGGTAGCTGGGGCTATCGGTGACGGAGTGCAAAAGCTGGCCGACGTCGTCAAAAATCTAGTAACCACCTGGAGTGACCCCTGGCCGGGCATCACCCCCGGTGGCAGCACCTACTTCACCGGCACGCGCCACCCCGGCGCCAACTACCGTGCCGGCGGGGTAGTAGTGGCTCTTGAAGCTGGGCAAACTGCCCCCGGCCAAGAGCAAGCGTCGGGCCAAGAGATAACCCCAGGCCAAGCGGCGGCGTCGGGCCAAGAACCCGGCCAAGCATTAGCGGCAGCGGGCTTAACCCAAGACTTAACCCAAGTGGGAGAGCTGGCCTGGGAGGCGCTGCGCATCGAGGCCGGACTGCCGCGTTGGGCGCGCGAAGTGGACGCCCGCGCCATCCCCAACGAGCTGGACTGGCTACGCACCGGCGTGCACCTAAACAAAGGCTGTTACCCAGGCCAAGAAACCATCGCCCGTACGGTTAACCTGGGTCGGCCCCCGCGTCGCCTAGTGCAGCTGCAACTAGCCGGCTGGCAGGGGCAGCTACCCGAGGTAGGTGCGCGCGTATATCTGCCTGCCGGAGACAACCCCGCCGGCAAGGTGGTGGGTGCGATCACCAGCGTGGCGCGCCACTGGGAGCTGGGCAATATCGCCCTGGCCCTAGTGCGTCGAGGCGTGCCCGCACAAGCCGAGCTGGCGGTAGATCTGGAAGCCGGCTACGAAAGCGCTAGCCAAGAGCTACTGGTTGATCCCGCAGGTAAGGCTGAAGCTTCCCCCAGCCAGCGTCCGGGCCTGGGTTTAAAGCGGCTGCGCCCTGAGCATGGCTAGCCCCATAAAACGCAGCTTAGCCGTTAGACTCAGTCAAGAACTTAAGTGAGGTATGTATGAGCGAAATCCTGGCGTATGTGGCCTTTTATCTAGGTCAATTTGTGGCCATAGTCAACATTGCCTTGGCTATCAGTGCGTTTTTGATTATCGTCTGGGCGCTGCTAGACACCCTGGTACGTCCGGCTAACCTATTCCCGGCTGCCTCGCGCCTAAGCAAGTCCGCTTGGATCGGGGTGCACATTGGGGCGGGCTTGGCCTGCGTGGTCTTGGGCTGGTACTCCTTCTTCGGCATGATCGCGGTGGCGGCCTCGGCAGTGTACCTGGCGGGGGTGCGTCCCCAGCTGGCGGCGCTGGCCCCGGCCCGCGTGCGCTCCAAGCTGCGCGTCATTGACGATAACGACCGCAACAACCGGCGTAGCTGATGCGAGCGGTTATCCAGCGCGTTAATCGCGCCGCAGTTAGCGTTGACGGCCAGGTAGTGGGCGCTATTGACCGCCCGGGCCTGCTGGTTTTAGTGGGGGCTACTCACGACGACGGCGCCGCCCAGGTGGCCTTAATTGCCCGCAAAATCGCGGACTTGCGGCTGCTCGAAGGGGAGCTATCGGTAACCGACGCCGCCGCCCCGGTGCTGGTGGTCTCCCAATTCACCCTTTACGCCGACACCCGCAAGGGACGCCGACCCAGCTGGAACCAGGCGGCCGGGGCGGATGTGGCCGAGCCACTGGTGCAGGCTGTGGTTGAGGATCTGCGCTCGCGGGGGCTTGAGGTGGCCACGGGCCAGTTTGGGGCCCACATGGTGATTGATATGCAGGCCGATGGGCCGGTCACTATTGAGCTTGAGGCCTAGACGCGACTTGCAAAACTAAGGGAGCCTGGCAATGCCAGGTTCCCTTGCATAGTGGCCCTAATGATGGCCCTAATGATGGGCCTACGACCCGCCAGTAGGCTTATAGGCAGGCTGCGATTACCGTGACGGCGATTAGCGCCGCTAGTAGCAGTGCTCCGTGCTTGTTAGATGCAGTGGACTTGAGCGTGCCGGGCCCGGTGGCCGGCTCCAAAATCCCGGTGATGCGGTCGATGGTGGCCAGCCAAACAAAGAACAGCACGAAGCTGACTGAGGCTGCCCACAGGGGCATTGAGGGGGAAATGAGCCACGTTGCTCCGGCGCAACCTAAAGCCAGCAGGGCGCTTACAAGTTGGCCGTCAGAAACACGGTTGTGGGCTGCAAGCGTTTGCTTGACGATGCGCATATTTTATACCTCCAGTTAGAGCGCGGAACCTGAACAGTCACTAAACGCGTGCAAATATTGTAGTATAAATGTGCTATTTTTCATAGAGAAAATAAGTATTCACTACTTGACAGAAGTGACCTGCTCTATTTAACGAAAATATCTCTAGTTCCCTAGGGAATTGAGGTTTTTTATGGAATCGCGCGGCAAAGTATGCGTCGCGCACCTGTGGGGGAGGGCTTGGTTTCGGCCTGTTTGCCCTTCCGTGGCGCTTGCTTGCCCTTCCAGTGGGGGGCGGTCCGACGAGGTGCTTGGGGGCGGCGCTGTGGTTGGTTGCTTGCCCTTCCAGTGGGGGTGGTCCTCCCAATTTTTAGGGCGCCCTCTTTGAGGTGCCAAGATTTCGGGCCATCGTATGAAATACTCGATCGGATTATTTGGAATCTAAATAAAGCGTGGTGTGAGTAACGGTTTTGACTGACCTGAGTCGGCTAGGCTCAACTTTGCATATGCCGCGTGCGAAACTACTAGACCGCTATATAGGAAAGCGGGATAGCCTTAAGCCATACAGTTATCGATGGACCTGCCAAGGAGCAGCCCCGAATGTTTGAACGTTTTACGGACCGAGCTCGCCGCGTCGTCGTCCTAGCCCAGGACGAAGCGCGCGCGCTCAACCACAACTACATTGGCACAGAGCACCTGCTGCTGGGCCTCATCCACGAAGGTGAGGGAGTAGCGGCAAAAGCTCTAGAGTCAATGGACGTAACTCTAGACAAGGCACGTGCCCAGGTAGTGGAGATTATTGGTGAGGGCCAGTCTGCTCCTAGCGGTCACATCCCCTTCACCCCGCGCGCTAAGAAGGTGCTTGAGCTCAGCCTGCGTGAAGCCCTGCAGCTAAGCCACAACTACATTGGCACTGAGCACATCCTGCTCGGCTTGCTGCGTGAAGGCGAAGGCGTGGCAGTTCAGGCTCTGGGTAATCTCGACGTCGACCTGGCAGCCCTGCGTCAGGCGGTAATGCAGCTGCTCAGCGGCTATGACGCCAAAGAGACCGTGGGTTCTGGAGCCTCTGCGCTCAAGGAGGGGACGCCGTCGGGAAGCGCCATCCTAGACCAATTTGGCCGCAACCTGACCCAAGCCGCCCGCGAAGGCAAACTTGACCCGGTAATTGGCCGCTCCAAGGAAATGGAGCGCGTCATGCAGATCCTCTCGCGCCGCACCAAGAACAACCCGGTGCTAATCGGTGAGCCCGGTGTAGGTAAAACCGCCGTGGTGGAGGGCCTAAGCCAAGCCATCGTGCACGGCGACGTTCCTGAAACCCTGCGCGACAAGCAGCTTTACTCCCTAGATATGGGTTCGCTGGTGGCCGGCTCGCGTTACCGTGGTGACTTCGAAGAGCGCCTAAAGAAGGTGCTTAAAGAAGTACGTACGCGCGGTGACATCATCTTGTTCATTGACGAGATCCACACCCTAGTTAGTGCCGGCGCGGCTGAGGGCGCTGTCGACGCGGCCTCCATCCTCAAGCCCATGCTGGCCCGTGGCGAGCTACAGACCATCGGCGCCACCACGCTAGAGGAATACCGCAAGATCGAGAAGGACGCCGCCCTAGAGCGCCGCTTCCAGCCGGTACAGGTAGACCAGCCCACCATTGAGCAGGCCATTCAGATCCTAAAGGGGCTGCGTGACCGCTACGAATCCTTCCACCGCGTCATCATCACCGATGAGGCCATTGAAGCGGCCGTTAAGTTCTCCGACCGCTACATCAACGACCGCTACCTGCCCGACAAGGCCATTGACCTGGTTGACGAGGCCGGCGCGCGCCTGCGCATCCGCCGCATGACCGCCCCGCCGGAGCTACGCGAAATTGATGAGCGCATCGCTGAAGTTAAGCGTGAAAAAGAAAGCGCCATTGACGCTCAGGATTTTGAGCGCGCCGCCGCCCTGCGCGACGACGAACGCCGCCTAGGCAGTGAGCGTGCTGCCAAAGAGCAGGCCTGGAAGAACGGTGACCTAGACCAGGTAGCCGAAGTGGATGAAAACCTGATCGCTGAAGTACTGGCCATGAGTACCGGCATTCCGGTGGTCAAGCTGACCGAGGCTGAATCCACCAAGCTACTCAACATGGAAGCCGAGCTACACAAGCGCATCGTGGGCCAGAACAAGGCCATCGAGGCGCTGAGCAAGTCCATCCGCCGCACCCGCGCCGGACTCAAGGACCCCAAGCGCCCCGGCGGTTCCTTCATCTTCGCCGGTCCCACCGGTGTGGGTAAGACCGAGCTGGCTAAGGCCCTGGCTGAGTTCCTGTTCGACGACGAAGACGCACTAATCCAGCTGGATATGAGTGAATTCGCTGAAAAGCACACGGTTTCGCGCCTGTTTGGTGCCCCTCCCGGCTATGTCGGTTACGACGAAGGTGGCCAGCTGACCGAAAAGGTACGCCGTCGCCCCTTCTCCGTGGTGCTATTCGATGAGGTTGAAAAAGCCCATCCGGACATCTTCAACTCGCTGCTGCAGATCCTTGAAGACGGACACCTCTCTGACGCCCAGGGGCGCGTGGTTGACTTCAAGAACACGGTGATCATCATGACCACCAACCTGGGCTCCAAGGATATTGGCAAGTCGGTAGCCACCGGTTTCCAGTCCACTGAGAGCGGCACCATGGACTACGAGGAAATGAAGGCCCACGTTAACCGTGAGCTCAAGCAGCACTTCCGCCCCGAGTTCCTCAACCGTGTGGATGACCTGATCGTCTTCCCGCAGCTGAGCAAGCCCGAGGTGCGCCAGATCGTGGACCTGATGATTGCCCGCCTCGACAAGCGCCTGGTAGAGCAGAACCTGTCCATTGAACTGACTGACGCCGCCAAGGAGCTACTGGCTGACCGTGGCTTTGACCCGGTGCTTGGGGCTCGCCCGCTGCGTCGTGCCGTGCAGCGTGACATTGAAGACGCCCTCAGCGAGAAGATCCTGTTCGGTGAGATTGCTACCGGCAGCCACATCCTGGTCGATGCTCAGGGTGAAGGTCTGCTGGGTGAATTCACCTTCACTTCCATTCCGGGCGCCGCCCGCCTACCCAAGGCTAAGACCCAAGATGGTGAACAGGCTGAAGAAGCGCAAATTGAGGCCGCCGAATCGGAAGCTGAAGGTGTCTGACCTTGAAGCTGTCTGAAGCTAACGCATCAGGCCTGATGGGCAACTAATGCAACTAGGGCCGCCCCCGCTAGCGGGGGCGGCCCGCGTTATTTTGGTTGGGGGATTGTATCGCCATTTGTAGTCTTGCACACACAAAAAGCTTTAACATATTTACAAATATTGACCTGTTTGGGGCATAAAAATTTGAATTTAGGCCATAAGTCACATTAGGATTTTGTCGGTGCGTGACTTCCCGTCACGCCCCGCATGGTAAGGCAAGCATCGACAAGAAGAAGGCGAAGATGCCCAAGTACGTATACATGTTCAGTGAGGGTGACAAGGACCAGAAGGATCTGCTCGGCGGTAAGGGTGCAAACCTGGCTGAGATGACTCGCCTGGGACTGCCGGTGCCTCCTGGCTTCACTATCACTACTGACGCTTGTCGCGCATACTTGCACGACGGCGCTGTTCCCCCGGAGCTAGCTGTACAGGTAACCACCGCGCTACGTCGCGTAGAAGAAGACCTAGGTCGCCAGCTAGGCGACGCCGAGGACCCGCTGCTGGTGTCGGTGCGTTCGGGCGCCAAGTTCTCGATGCCGGGCATGATGGAAACCGTGCTCAACATTGGTCTAAACGACAAGTCCGTTGAGGGCCTGGCCAAGGCAAGCGGCGACGAGCGTTTCGCCTGGGACTCCTACCGCCGCCTAATCCAGATGTTCGGTAAGACCGTACTGGACATTGAAGGCGAACACTTCTCCTCCGCCCTAGACGCAAAGAAGCTAGAAAAGGGCGTCAAGCTGGACTACGAACTGAGCGTAGACGCTCTCAAGGAACTAGTAGACCAGTACAAGCAGATCGTTAAGGAACACGCGGGCATCGACTTCCCCCAGGACCCGCGCACCCAGCTAGACATGGCCTCCGAAGCCGTGTTCCGCTCCTGGAACACTGAGCGTGCTCACATCTACCGTCGTCGTGAGAAGATCCCGCACGACCTGGGTACCGCCGTCAACGTTTGCACCATGGTCTTCGGCAACATGGGCGAGACCTCCGGTACCGGTGTGTGCTTCACCCGCGACCCCTCCACCGGCCACTCCGGTGTCTACGGTGACTACCTGGTCAACGCCCAGGGTGAGGACGTTGTGGCCGGTATCCGCAACACCCTGTCGCTAGCCGACCTTAAGAACATCGACCCCGAGTCCTACCGTGAGCTGCGTGCCGCCATGCGCAAGCTGGAGACCCACTACCGCGACCTATGCGACATCGAGTTCACCATTGAGCGCGGCAAGCTGTGGCTGCTGCAGACCCGTGTCGGTAAGCGCACCGCTGCCGCCGCCTTCCGTGTGGCCAGCCAGCTGGTTGACGAAAAGCTCATCACCCTGGACGAGGCCCTCACCCGCGTCACCGGTGAGCAGCTAACCAAGCTGATGTTCCCGCAGTTCGCCACCGATGTAGAGCGTGAGCTGCTGACTAAGGCCATGCCCGCCTCTCCGGGTGCGGCTGTAGGTGGCATCGTCTTCGACAACGAAGAGGCCGTCTCACGCGCCGCTGAAGGCCAGAGCGTCATCCTGGTTCGCCGCGAAACCAACCCCGATGACCTGCCCGGCATGGTTGCCGCTGACGGTGTGCTCACCGCCCGCGGTGGTAAGACCTCCCACGCCGCCGTCGTCGCCCGTGGCATGGGTAAGACCTGTGTCTGTGGCGCTGAAGAGCTAGAGGTTGACGCCGAAGCCCGCACCCTGACCGTTAACCGTGACGGCAAGCAGGTTGTGCTGCACTCCGGCGACGTAATCGCCGTAGACGGCACCACCGGTGAAGTATTCCTAGGTGAGGTCCCGGTAGTTGACTCCCCGGTTATGACCTACCTGCGTCGCGGCCTGGACGAGGCCCTCTACCGCGCTGAGGACGCCGACACTCGCGAGCTGGTTGCCAGCGTGCACCGCCTGATGCGTCACGCCGACGAGCGCCGTCACCTGCGTGTACGCGCCAACGCTGACAACCCCGACGACGCCCGTCACGCAATCCACCGTGGCGCCGAGGGTATCGGCCTGTGCCGCACCGAGCACATGTTCCTAGGTGAGCGCAAGCAGTTCGTACAGGACCTGATCCTGGCCCAGACTGACGAAGAGCGCGAGCAGGCCCTGGCCGCGCTGCTGCCGCTACAGAAGGGTGACTTCGTCAAGATGCTCGAAACCATGGACGGCAAGTCCATGACCGTGCGTCTGATCGACCCGCCGCTGCACGAGTTCCTGCCTGACCTAACCGAGCTGAGCGTCAAGGTGGCCCTGGACCGCGAACGCGGCACCCTGGACCCGGCTGACGAGAAGCTGCTGGCCGTGGTGCGCAAGAACCACGAAGCCAACCCCATGCTGGGTCTGCGCGGTGTGCGTCTGCTGCTGACCATGCCCGGCCTGATCGAGCTGCAGGTCCGCGCCATTGCTGAGGCCGCTGTGGAGCGCCTGCGCGCCGGCGGCAGCCCCAAGCCCGAGATCATGATCCCGCTGGTGGGCTCAGTACGTGAGCTACAGATCGCCCGTGAGCGCGCAGAGAAGGTGCTGGCTGAGGTTAGCGAGCAGTCCGGCTACGAGCTCGACTTCCCCATCGGCTGCATGATCGAGCTGCCGCGTGCCGCCATCAGCGCCGACACCATCGCTGAGGAAGCTGACTTCTTCTCCTTCGGCACCAACGACCTGACCCAGACCACCTGGGGCTTCTCGCGTGACGACGTCGAGGGCGTGTTCTTCGGCCACTACATGGACGCTGGTATCTTCGGTACCTCCCCGTTTGAGACCATCGACGAGCGCGGTGTGGGTCGCCTAATGGAGACCGGTGTTGAGCGCGCCCGCAAGACCAAGGACAACATGAAGCTGGGTGTGTGTGGTGAGCACGGTGGTGACCCCGACTCGATCGACTTCTTCCACCGTCTGGGCATCAGCTACGTGTCCTGCTCTCCGTTCCGCGTGCCGGTAGCCCGCCTGGAGGCTGGCCGCGCCGCTGTGATCAACGGCTGAGTTTTTAACTTCAGTTAGGTGACCGTCGTCCCACGGGGCGGCGGTCACCTGTTTTTTGGTGCTAATGGCACATATTTCGCTTTAGCGCTGGCTGAACACAGGCTGCCCCAGTGTTTAGGAGTGTGAGATGATAAGGGCGGTCAGGAATCTACAGATGAGGCAAACGTGGCGATTTTTGAAATCCGACAGGGAGCGCTAGTTCCGGCTCAGCTGGGCGGGGTTGCCGATGAGTCCGCACACCGTCAGGCCCTTGATCTGGTGCGTGAACAGGTGGCGCAGGTGCTGCGTAGGCCGCTGTTTACGGTTGCCTGGAAACAGCTGGACGCTGGCCACTCGCTAGTGGCTATTGACGGCTCTGGCCAGGTGGTGGCGGTGGAGCTACTACCTAAGTTGGATTCAACCACGGTTGTGGCCGCTATGGGCCGCCTAAACGCCACTTCTCACCTAGGCTGGGCGGAAATCGCCAGCCTATATCCGGCAGGCCCCACAGCTTTCCAGAAGGATTGGGCGGCTTTCCGCGAAACCATGCCGGCGCGTATTAACCCCGGCCCGCGTTTGAGCATTGTGTCTCCCTCGATTTCCCCTGACGTGCTTTCTTCCTTGTCGGTGCTCAACGACTCTGGCCTAGAAGTGTTCTCGCTTTCGGTGCGTGCGCTTTCTAGCGGCCGTAATTTTGTGGAAATTGACCGTATCGACTCCCACCACCTGCCGGTGAGCGCCAAACTTTTGCCGGCTGGTGACACCATGGATGAGGACATTGAGGTGGGTAAGTCTGAGGCCACCGCCGCCGCCTCTGCGCCTTCTGCCGCTACCTCCACATCTGCCGCTGCCTCAGCCCCCTCAGTGGCCACCCCGGCAGCCCCTGTGCCTACTGCTGGCGCCCCGTCGGCTCCCACTCCCGCCGTTTCTCAGGCCCCGGCCGCCTCTGCGGGCGCTTCTCAGGGCGGTGCTGCTCCCCAGGGAGCTGGCTTTGCTGCGGGCCCGACGACGCCGTCGTCGCCGGTTTCTCGACGTAGCCGCCGCGCTCAGCGGGCAACTAACCAGTACAGCCCCCACGCTCCTACGGCAGTTTCTCCGGCTGCTGTGTCTCCAACTGTTGTTTCCGCCCCCACCCCGGCCCCTAGCCCGGCTGTAACCCCCGGCTACCGCCAGTCTGCTCCTTCACGTAATGGGCAGCCGGTACGCGCCACCCGCGTACGGGCTCGGGTAACTGGCCAGGGGCGCCTCTCGCGCCGCGACGCCGGGCAATCCACGGTTTCGCGTTCGCACCCCAGCGGTGATGACTCGCGTCTAGCTTTGAACGCATTGGCCTCTATTTTGAGCGAACCGGTGCAGATCACCTGGCAGTCAGTAACTGAAGGAATTTTCCACACCGCCCAGCTGCGTCCAGACGGCATGATTAGGGTCTCTGATGGAACCAGCTTTGATGAACCCGGCCAGGCAGCCCGCCACTGTGAGCCGGCTAAGTCGGTTGATGGCTGGGATGTGTGGCGTTTTGGCGCCGACGGCCCCAGCCTGTATGAGTCTCTAGAAGAGCTGATTGCTGCCGCTGAGCGCAGTCCGCGCCGGCCGGGACGCCCCGTGCGTTCACGGCGCCAGGGCCGCTGAGCTAGCTGACCGGATTCTAACTGGCCGAGTTTAGCTGGCTGGGTTGATTAAAGCCTGCCAGTTAGCTATTAGCCGCTCCGTAAAGTTCGCCGGACGGCTGGCCTCTGGCTCGCTAGCCGGGGTGAAATCTATAGCCGTGTAACTGGCTAGCCAGTGATCCACCTGGGCCACTACCTGGTTGCGCACGCTGGGGCGGGAGATATAAATGTCGTGAACTGCGTCAGCAATACGCAGTTGTGTGATGCATTGACCCAGCTCATTGGCCCGCGCGCGAGTGCGACGTACATCAATAACCGTGTCCTTATCGCGTTCAGGCAGGTCCCCATAGGTAAACGTAAGGTGGGAATGCTTAGAAGTAAGCACTAGTAGCGGGCAGTCAATGTTTAAGCCACGACGCACATACTGGTGACCAGTCAGGATCGCGCTAGCCCAGCCAGCTTGAATATTGGGTAGTTTGCGCCATTTCCAATCCCAGTTAGTTTGCCAGCCGCTGTAGTAGGGATCAGCCGGATTAGCCCCTTCAGGCAGTGGGCCCTCTTTAGATTGGTCCCAGCCGTCATAAAGTTTGAAAAATGAGTCACCTTCAACCGGACCCAAATCATTAGCCACCTGGGTGGGAATGATTACAGCGTGCGGTGTGGCCTGGGCTAGACGGTGAATAACCGGTGTAGAAACTGAGCGGAACTGGGGCGTGGTTTGCAGTTCTAACCAGGGAGAGTTCAAAATCAGGCCAGCTAACTGCCCCGGGTGGTGCTGTGCCCACAGGCAGGCAATCAGGCCACCGGTTGAGTGACCCAGCATTAACACCGGCAGCTGGGGGTGAGCTCGCCTAATAATTTCTAAACTAGCGTCTATTTCCTCGTCATAAGTTTCTAGCCGAGTACACCAAAATGGGATCTGGTTTGGGCGTAGTGAACGCCCATAGCGGCGCAGATCAAGCGCGTAAAAAGCGCCCCCCAGACGTGCATATGAGCGGGCCATACCGGGGTTTAAAAAATAGTCATTCCAGCCATGCAAGCTAAGCACCACAAAGCGGGTTTTATCCGGTTGGTGATGCATATGTGGATCAGAAAACGGCTCATGGCGCACCAGGGTGGCTACGGGGCTGTCGCCTTCGCCGTCGTCGGCTAAAGGCAAAGTGTAGGCGCTAAAACCGGGGCCAAACATATCCGGGCCCCACTGGTTGGCCGGTGGGGGAGTGTAAGGGGTTACCTGTAGCTGCCAGTCGATAGCAGCGGGGGAGTCGAAGGTTTCCACAGCACGATTTTCCACGGCACTATTTTGCAATATCTGCCTCGTGCGGCGGTAAAGCTCTTAACCTAAAAATGCTGGTAACAGGCGGTAAACGGGCTAGAGATGGATAATAGTGACGACAATTGTTGCTTCTAAAAGATTAAAGGAGGCTTCATGCGATCGCTGGTTTCCCTAGCGCTAGCAGGGGCCCTCGCCTTAAGCGCTTTAGTTCCGACCGCTCTAACCCCCCAGGTGCAGGCGGCGGAGCAAACCCCTGAGCAGATCCTGGCCAAAATGAATCTGGACCAAAAAGTGGGCCAGCTGCTGTGGACCCATGTTTACGGTGACAGCGCAGATGACACCACCTATGCCAGTGACAACCAGGCCATTTTTGGCACTGGCATATCCACTCCAGCCCAGGCGGTTAAGAAATACCACTTAGGTGGCGTGCTTTACTTCAACTGGGCCCACAACTTCAGCTCTGAAAACACTGATGTAACCAAGGTGGCGGCCCTATCCAACGGTTTGCAGGCTGCCGCTAAAGCTGACGGCAACGTGCCGCTAGGCATCACTATCGATCAAGAAGGTGGCATGGTTTCGCGCGTAGGCGCCCCGGCCACAATCTTCCCTGGCAATATGGCGCTAGGTGCCACCGGTAACCAGGCGCTGGCCTACAGTCAAGGCCAGGTGCTGGGCTGTGAAATGCGTTCGCTGGGGATTAACGCTGATTTCGCCCCGGTTTTGGACGTTAACACCAACCCCAACAACCCGGTTATTGGTTTGCGGGCTATCAGCGATGACCCCAACCTGGTAGCCCAGCTAGGTGGTGCCCAAATCCAAGGCATCCAAAGCCAGGGCGTCTCTGCCACAGCCAAGCATTTCCCCGGGCATGGAGACGCCGACACCGACTCCCACCTGGGCCTGCCGCGTGTAACCTACTCACGTCAGGTGCTAAATCAGCATTTAGTGCCTTTCAAAACGGCTATTAATGGCGGCGTCGACATGATCATGACGGCCCACATCGTCGTCGACGCTATTGACCCAAACCTGCCGGCCACCCTATCTAAGCCGGTACTTACCGGGCTGCTGCGCCAAGAACTGGGCTTTACCGGAGTGATCACCACTGACGCCCTAGACATGGAAGGGGCCCAGCTGGCCGTCATGACCCCCGCTGAGCAGACTAAATACAAGGAGCTCAAGAACAAGGAAGACAGCGCCAAACAAAAAGCCGATAAAGACCCAACTCAGGCGGACTCGGCGCGTGAGGCCTCAACGGAGTTTAAAAAATTCTTGGCCCCTATTCGCGCACGGGTAGCGGTCAAAGCACTGCAAGCTGGCAGTGACATTTTGCTAAATACTAAGGACGCCGCTGCAGTAGTTGACGGGGTTAAAGCTGCAGTTAAAGACGGATCGCTCACTAGCGCGCAAATTGATCAGTCAGTTTTGCGCATTTTGAAGTGGAAGCAAAAGCGCGGAGTGCTCAAAACTGAGCCGATCGATACTGCCAGCGTAAAAGCCAAGCTGGGCACTGCGGCTAGTAAGGACGTGGCCAGGCAGATTGCCCGTGGCTCAGTTACCTTGCTGCGCAATGACTCTAAGGGTAAGGCGCCGCTGGATGCGACTAAGGGGACGCGCGTGCTGGTGGCCGGCAGTTCCTGGGCTAACCCGGAGCTATTGCCCGACCCCCTTAAAGCCGCCGGTTTCAGCGTGGTTTTCACCCAGGACCCCGACGCTAAAGAAAACCCTTCAGATAGTGAAATTTCCGCCTGGGTGCGCCAAGCAACCAATGTGGATACGGTGATTTTTGCTAGCTACACCCCTGGCGCCCAGCAGTTCAAAGCCATTGACGCGCTGGTGGCCACCGGCAAGCAGGTGATCGTCATTAACACCAGCTTGCCCTACCCCCTGGCCCGTTACAGCGGCGGGGGAGCAGGCCCGCAGGTGGTGGCGGAGATTTACGCCAATAACTCGGTGGCCCTGGCGGCTGCGGTAGATGTGCTTAGCGGCCAGGCTAGCGCGCTTGGTAAGTTGCCAGTTAGCGTGCCCGGGGCTAGCGGGGTGGCCTATGCGCGGGGTTTTGGCCTGGGTTATGGTTCTGCCTCTGCTACCGCAACGGCGACGGCGCCCACGACTCTGGCCCCATTGACGGCTGCCCCAACTGCGGCCGCCACGGCCCCAGCTGCGGCGCTTGCACCTTCCACTTGTGAAGCTGGCGGAGCGAAGTCCACTACTAAACCCAGTGCCAACCTTAAAGCGGCGCCTAGTTCCTCCCAAAGTCCCAAACGTGGCTTAGCTCATAGTGGGGTGGAAACGGGACTGTTTGCAGCCTTTGCGCTGGCACTGTTGGGTGGTGGTCTGACGCTGCGTAGCCGCACCAGGCAGTGCTAGCAGCTGTTTTGGGCTGTAACTAGAAAAATTTGAGGGGTGATCCGATTTTTGGGTCACCCCTCAAATTGTGCGAAACACCACTAAATAATAATTGAATCTTGAAGGAATGTTAAAACTGATAACAATGGTGATTATGTGAATTGTGATGAAACTGTTTCCTTTGGGGCTCCAGGGCATTAATCTAGGGCTAAATAAACCGGGGCTGTACCCCGCAGCCATCAGTCAATATCCCTAGTCATTGGAGTCCTCGTGAGTCAGAACAAACGATCACGCGCCTTCCGCAGCACGGTTGCTGTGGTGCTGGCGTCGATGGTGTTGTCCGCAAACCCCGTGGCCTTCGCAGATGGCCCCAGCCAAGACGACATCAACAAGTCAAAGCAGAAGGAAGCTAGCACTTCTGCTTCTATCGCTTCCCTGGAGGCACGTTTGGCCACCCTTAAGGCCAACACTGAAAACGCCACCATGAAGGCACAGATCGCCACTGAGGACTATCTGCAATCCCTTGATGCACTAAACAAAGCCAAGGCGGCCACCGCTGCTGCGCGAGCTAAGGCCACGGCCGCCACCAAGCAGACGCACCAGGCCCGCAAAACCCTCTCCGACGTCGTCGTACAGACTTACCAGGACGGCGGCAACCCCTTCGACATAGTCTCCCCCTACCTGACCGGGCGCTCGCTGGGAGACATTGCCAGCCAGAAGGCCGCGCTGGACCGTGCGGGCGAAAACACTGACGCAAAACTGCAAAAAGTGCAGGCGCTGCAATCGGTAGCCACCACTATGGAAGGCATTGCCGCGCAGAAAGAATCAGCTCAGCGCACCGCCACGCAAAAAACTGAAGCAACCAAGAACGCTGCCCAAGCTGCCGCTAACGCCGCCCAGGCCGCCCAAAGTCAGGCCACCAGCCAGCGTGCCAACCTGATCAGCCAACTGGCAGCTCAGCGCAACACCACAGTGGCCCTAGAAACCCAGCGTCAAGAACAGCTTGAGCAGGCTGAGCAAAACCGCAAGAACGAGGAAGCTCGCAAGCAGGCTCAGCAGGCTGCCGCCCAGGCCAAGGCTAAGGAAGAGCAGGAAAAGCAGAACGAAGCTAAGGCCAAGGAAACCGCTTCGCCTACCCCCAGCCAGCCTGACCCTCAGCCCAGCCAAACTGCCACGCCTGAGCCGGCCCCAAGCCAGACCACTACCCCTGAGCCGGCCCCCAGCCCCAGCGAAACCAGCCAGCCAGCTCCTGCTCCGGCCCCTGAGCCCGAACCTGCCCCCGCGCCCACCCCTGAGCCGGATCCGGAACCTGAACCCGACCCGACTCCTGCCCCTTCTGGTGGTGCGGATGTGGCTATCGCCAAGGCTTACACCTTCATCGGTGTGGACTATGTGTGGGGCGGCGAGTCCTACTCTGGTGTGGACTGCTCTGGTCTGGCCATGCTCTCCTGGGCAGCGGCCGGGGTGAGCCTTACCCACTCCTCACGCGCCCAGTACTGGGAAGGTACCCACGTTTCACTGGACTCCGCCCAGCCCGGTGACCTGATCTTCTGGTCTTCTGACGGCTCTGCTGGGTCTATCTATCACGTGGCCATCTACCTGGGTAATGACCAGATGATTGAGGCGCCCACCTTTGGTGTGCCGGTGCGCGTAACCGGCGTGCGCTACTCGGGCATCATGCCTTACGCCGTGCGCCTGTGATCCTAACGGTGCGCTCGCGCTACGCGGATGGCGCGGCCTCACTGCGCGGATAGCGCGGGCCGCTGCGGCTGTAATGCCCCACGGTGACTGGCGCTGACCGCGCCGCGCGCGTAACCATAAACTTGTAGGCGGCGCCTGAGACCTGCAACCTTAAACGTGCGTCTACAAAGTAAAAGTACTGTCCCCCTGGCGCAGTTCAATGTCGACACGCGGGGCACAGCCGCGTCCACAACGGGAAGCACCGCCCACTCTCCTCCGATTGTCGGCGCCCAGCCACGGCCTCGTCGATGGGAGGGAACGCAGCACGCGTCTGTGGCTGCGCCTAGCGTGCTGAGAATTTCTTCATCTCTTCCTTGTTGAGGTCGAGGCTGGGGTCGGGTTCGAAGCAGAAGGTGATGAACCGGTGGTCGTACTCGCGGGCGCCAGGCGTGATAGCGAGCAGGGTAAAGGTACCGACACCGTCGACGACGGCAGATTTGCCGATGGTGAGATCTGCATTGACCCACGAGTAAG
>ERZ773051.748-NODE-748-length-20347-cov-6.528435_pt1 | contig 20347 bp, 17 predicted proteins | sample MGYA00580631_ERZ773051 | MGnify/ENA primary metagenome ERZ773051 (study PRJEB29015, sample SAMEA2738137) | human oral metagenome | biome: human oral; feature: human-associated habitat; material: saliva | place: China | collected 2204 ... | reverse complement strand
GAGCCTAAGAAGGATGAGCCTAAGAAGGATGAGCCTAAGAAGGATGAGCCTAAGACACACAACACTGTCCAAGAGGCTCAACCTCAAGGAAAACAATTGCCAAACACCGGCACATCAACTAGTGCTCTAGGCATCCTCGGCTTTGTTATCGGTCTCTTCGCAGCAGGACTCCGCAAAAAAGCTGAATAATTACTAACCATTTCACCATCCGAACTTCGTTTGGGTGGTGATTTTATAGCGCAATCTCGCGCCTATGAACTTATAGCCATTCGTTGTAAAAATCACTATGCAAAACATCTAGAAACTGCTATAATAATCGCATAGGCGCATCTCGCGCAAATCTAACTAGAAAGGCATCATATGCAAATTATCAAACGTAATGGTAGTCGTGTCGACTATCAACCAGATAAAATTTATCAAGCTCTCTTAAAAGCAGCCAACTCTGTCTTTTTCTTAACAGACGAAATGCGCGGTCATCTCGCAGAAGTCACTCGCAAGGTCACACTCGATCTCGAAGAACTAGGGCTCGACGTTATTACAATCAGCATAGTACAATCTCAAGTCGAACAACGCTTACTATCTGCGGGCTATACGCAAATCGCTGAACACTACATCGAATATCGCTTACAACGTGACATCGAGCGCTACGGTTATGCGGATCACATCGCCGTACACCTACGCTTTGAACACTTGCGATAATTCCATTGATCACACCAATCCCGAACACGTGCTAATCAAAATGCAATAATCACTATCAAAATAAAACAAAAACGAAGTCGCAATTAATATCGTTTTTAAGGCAGCCGAGAGCGACGTAGGCTAGACTTACGGCTTAAGCTTTTAAGTCGTCGCATTCAGCGAAATGCTGTCTGCGCGGATCGAAATAACCCTATTTTTGCACACGTGCGCAACAACTCCGAACACACCTCTCCGAAGGTGCGTTGATCGAAATCGTCGACACAATCTAAAAAGCACAATGATAAATCACACCCATCACAGGTGCGCGGATCGAAATGCAGTTGCACCACCACGTACAATCTCGAATTGAAATCGCACTCCATATGAGTGCGCGGATCAAAATACCGACCCCGATGATGCAAATAATATAGATTACTACGTCGCACCTCTTAGCAGGTGCGTGGATTGAAATACGTCCTTATCGGGCCATGGGCTGAGAACAAATATCGCACTTAACAGACCGACATTCATGTCGGTCAGACCACACAAGTGCGTGGATCGAAATATAGCTAAGAACAAACAGCTAGAAAGAAAAAGGAATCGAAAATATGGAAACGTTACGCTTTAATATATCTGGTCAAGAAGTCCTCACCTTCGAAATTGACCACAAGAATCAAACTGCACGTTTACTTGCAAGCCCTGATGAGTTAGCCTCTCACGTAATTCTTACGCGTGACGAGCGCAACTACAAAGGGATTGAGAAACGTCTGAATGAATTCCAACAAACCAATCAATCACTTGCGGAAATATTGCAAGATATCCAAGAGAATGGATTCCATGCTCCTATGCAACAAAATCTTGCAATTAACCACAGTGAGAAAGCCATTAAAGAAACATCCTCACCGAAAAACACGGATACGATTATCTTGCCTGAAACCTTCGGTAATACAAACATCAACGGTCTTCAGCACAAAGACAATATCCAAATAGACGGTGAAGCCTACTTCGTTAAGCTAGACGATTTATCGCCTGACGTTAACGGAACTTGGAAGAATGACTTTAATGCTCAATACTCGTCCGTTTCGGAAGCGATTACGTCTGCGCTTCTTAAAAATATCACGAATGCGAATGAACTGGACAATGTTCTTTACGAATGGCGTGAATTCGAACTCGACGGCAAAAAAGTAACCGGAACTATTTCTAAGAACTTCTTACGCGAAAACGAAGAAGAACACGTCTTAGCCGTTGACCGTAAGATTGACAAACATACGACCATGACCGTCGCGGACTATGCTGAAAACATGTACGATGTCAACACCGAAAAACGGATTGCGAATCTCCAAAAAGCCTTTCTCAATACGAACATCGATGGCGAAACAACGCGGAACTTCCTCGTTAAACAAGCCGCTTTCGACATGCTCGTTGGAAATCAAGACCGACTAAACAATCCATCGAACTTCGTATTTGCATACGATACCGAAACACAAAAAAGTCGCCTCGTCAACCTAGACTTTGGGCGAACACTTCCAATGCTCTGGAGCGAAACCATGGAAGAGAAATACATCGTCGGCGAATACTTGCAAGATGATATTGATGACTTCAGCTCGTCCCTAAACAGCTCCGATAACTCTATCGTCAGTGGTTTGAAGCGCACAGAAGCCATCGAGTTTCTCAAAGAGCATGGATTTGAACCGTTTGAGATTAACATGGCAGGGCTTCTTCAGGATCTTGACGAATTGAAATCGCGAATCCTCGCATCAGACGCTCCGTGCAAGAAATACGCCGAAGTCAAGATCGAGTCCTTTAAAGAAATGCTTAATAGTGACTTTTCTAAGAATTTCTATAAAGAAGTTTCTGTCGAGGAACCCGTGATTGAGAACCAGCACGAATCTCAAGTGGAAAACACAGTGCCGAAGCAATTTGACATTATTATGGCATACGTACCAAACCGAAAGGATATCTCGAAAGAAAATCCTATTAAAAAAGAACAAGATGGTCACATTCAACCGATTCTTGTCCTGGAAAATAATGGTCAACTCGTCGCAATGCCTTGCTCGCAAAGTACGGATGAACAAGATCCGTCGGGCAATCCTGCACTGACTGTCTCACTAGACACCGTGCTCTACTTCGATCAAGATACATTCGACGACATGGTCAAAATCGGTTCGTTATCGAAGGACGGACAAGACATCTTCAATGCGCTCTTTGAAGAAAATCGTGTCAAAAAATCGCCTTCGAAATCGAAGCCGAAACCGCAACCGAGTGTCGAAGTCGAAAACGATGACGAACTCGAACTATGATTTCGCAGACGAAACGTCTACGAGATCTTAATAGAATCTCGCACGTAGAGGCTCTTACGAGGCTCATAGCGCGCGGAAACTATCGAGGTGGATAGATAGACCATCTCACACATAAAATCGCACAGAGAGCCTCCTACAGGCTCTCTTTTGAGTGCGATAAAATTGCTCTATAACTATGCTCGTTTACGAATTTCGTTCACGAGACTCGCAAAAGAAAGGAATTAAACTATGCGTACACTACTATTACTTCGTGGAGCACCAGGCTCCGGCAAATCAACATGGATTCGAGAAAACAATCTCGAAAAATACGCTCTTGAAGCAGATTGCTTCCGACAACTTATCTCAAATCCTATTATGACACTCGACGGCGAATATCGAATCACGCAAGACAGTGATCGATTCGCGTGGGATATGCTCTATAAAGCACTTGAACAACGTATGCGTCGCGGTGACTTCACCGTTATCGACGCAACGCACGCGACAAAGACGTCTATGCAAAATTATAAAAAGCTTATCGAACAATATCGCTATCGCGTCTACTACAAAACAATTGATTGCTCACTTGAAGAATTACTCAAGCGCAATCAAACACGACCTGAACATAAACATGTGCCTGAAGAAGTTATTCGTCAAAAACATGCGTTACTTCAAACAAACGACGTTCCAAACTTCGCGACAGAAATCAATGACTTATCCGAAATCGATAATTTCTACACAATGGACGCCAACAAATATAAAGACATCAAAGTAATCGGCGACGTTCAAGGTTGCTATACAGTACTAACGGAAGCTCTGTCAGACTTCAATCCAGAAACGCTCTATATCTTCGCAGGTGATTTGCTTGACCGTGGTATCGAAAATGACAAAGTTCTACAATGGGCTTTCGACCATGCAAAAGATCCAAATGTTATCTTTATCCGTGGTAACCATGACGTTCACCTTGAGAACTGGGCTTTTGAAGCCCTCGATGAAAAAGGCGACCCAATCAAGTTGGCGCACGTTTTCAACTATAAAACTCGTCCACAATTACTCGGTCAAAAAGATTACGAGCATTACGAAATCGGACTAGATATTAACGACAATATTGACGATACAAACTTGTACTATACTGTAAACGGTCAAATTACAGACATTCCTGTCTTTTGGTATAAAGACAAATTAGTCGAAAAACCTCGAATGACGTTCCGTGACGGAACTGTTCACTTAATTGATCCGTATCAAGTTCGCCATAATACGAACTATTCAACATTCACGGTTGACGAATTCAAACTCAAAAAGCAAATACGTGACCTCATTCGACGTTTCCGTGACGCTGTCGCTCTCGAATTCCACGAGCGTAAATACTTCATCAACCACGCAGGTATTTCCGCTCTTCCAAAAATGACATTTATCCCAAGCTTCCAATTGATCCGAGGCGTTGGTAAATACGAAACACAAATCGATGAAATCTGGGAAGAATCATTCCAAAAAGGAAACACACAAGGATTCATCCAAGTGCACGGTCATCGCCACACAGACTCAACCGAACACTCGATTTGTTTAGAAGATAATGTCGAATACGGTGGAAACCTCTGCGTCCTACACATCACCAAAAATGGACACACTGTCCAAAAATATGAAAATACTGTTTTCCGTATCCCACAAACAGATACCGAATCAGACGCCGCTGCGAAACCATGGATTGAAGATACTGAAAACCAAACAACGAACTCGATGATTCGCAACAAACATATTCGCGTTAAATCATTAGACCATAACCTCTACAGTTTGAACTTCACATCGCGAGCTTTCGAGAAAGGCATCTGGGACACAGAAACCATTAAAGCGCGTGGTCTTTTCGTCGATCAAACAACCGGCGAAATCAAAATGCGTAGCTACAACAAATTCTTCGCAATCGGTGAACAGGAAGAAACTCAAATTTCTAACCTGAAAAAATCCGTTAAATTCCCACTTGTCGCACATAAGAAATATAATGGTTTCTTGGGAATTGCATCTACAATTAATGGTGAATTTGTAATCGCAACAAAATCTACTACAGAAGGCGAATACGTTGACTACTTCCGAGAAATCTTCGAACAATTGAGTCAAAAAGAAAAAGATCAATTGAAAGACCTTTCTGAAAAATATGACTGTTCGTTTACTTTTGAAGTAGAACACACTTCTGACCGACACATCATCGATTTCGATAAAAACTCATTGACGATTCTCGATGCTATTCCAAACAGTTTCGAATTCGACGGTATTGATATTGATTCTGCTTTTTCGAACAAAGTGCTCGATCAATTAGATATCACATCGCCATTCTTTAAACGCAAAGAAATTATTGCAACGTTCGATGATATCCCAACACTCATGCGTTACATCAAAGAGCATGATTACGATCGCGACTCTGAAGGTCTCGTTCTGACTGACCAAAATGGATTCATGTTCAAAGTGAAATACGCCTACTATCGCGAAGTTAAACGCTTGCGTGGTTTACACGAAAACGCAATCAAAATGCTCCGTACGAGTACGGCTATCAAATTGAACAAAGCAATCACGGCCGTACAAGTTCGATTCTTGAACTGGTTGCGTGATAAAGACAATGAATATGTCTTCGAAACTCACATCATCGATATCTTCCGCGATTTTGAAAAAGACTGCGGAAAACAATTATAAGAAAAGAAAAAATCAATATGCTCAAAGCAGAAATCCGCGAACTAAAAGAAAACATCGCAAAACACATTAACGAATTTGTTGAAGATGCTGAATCAGCTGTCGAAGACCGCTCGCATCAAATTTCTCGTAAAATCGCGGCTCAAAAAGAGCCGTACTTGCGAGAACTCTTGACAGCAGCTCAAACAAACAGCCCGCTCGACAAGAACTACACGGCATCCGATATCTTAACCGTTCTTGAAGATTTAGACGAGTTCGTAAACGATTTAGATGCATAAGAAAGGTAAAATTATGTCAACAAAAGAAATTTCAATCAGCAACGTCGAAGAGTTCTCTAACGAGGACTCTATCGATAAAGCCATCGAGCTCTTACAAGAGTTGAAAAAAGCCAAACACTCACCCGCATTCGTGCTCACGACGTCTTCAATTAGCGACGTTGTCGACCAAAAAGCTACAGCAACTATTAAAGGTGTCGCTGGCGGTCGCGGTATTGACCAACTAAACAGTCTAACAGCCTACTTCCGCGCGAACCCTGATGCGCTGGCTGTACTGAATGCTTATTTTGAGAATCAGTAAGGAGACACCATGGGACAAGTCTTAATTATTCAAAATAGAATCAACGGAAAATCCGTTAATACTATCTACTATCATTGGTCAGCATATACAGAAAGCTCGATTGCAGAATTAGATGGTTTCGCGAACAGTCTACTACACAAGTACCATAATCGCTTCGATGCGTTCTTATCAATGTTAACCGATAAAGGACATCATCTTGTTAAAAAATTCGATAACGGATCGCTCACAAGCGAAGAATCAATCGACTTATTCAATACCTTGTGCTATTTTGTGACTAGCGGTATAGGTTCTTTGCGCCAAGAATCGTTGAACTATATTTCACAATTCACATCCGATACTGACCGCGAAAACGTCAATCGAAACTTCGGTATGTTAGCCGTAGCTGAAAAAGACCAAAATAATCACCTACTTTGGTCAGACGGAACTATTGTTGTTGATTGGGCGTTCGATGATCAAGGATATCCTGATTTCGAACTAACTGTTTTCGATTTCAGTGACTTATTTGACACATGTGACGCCGATGAATATAACGAATGGATTGAAGATGTCGCCGATTTTTTAGCGCTGGAACCAATCTCACAGCTAAAACAAAATCCATATTCAACAAGCAATATCCCTTTATCAGAAATTAAACGTCTTCAAGAGGATTTAACAAACAATCCGCATACATGGAAACGTAACAATAACAAGATTCTTACATTTATCGAATAGAAAGGATTATCATGATCAACTTAAAAGCAAGAAAAACACATACTATCGCAGACAACGACATTATTGAATCTATTCTCGGAGATGCTTTTAAACAAACCGTTGATGTCTTCATTACAACTGAAGGTGCACTAACAACCATTTCAAAAGAAGATCTAAGAGAGGACTCCCTTGACATCACAAGGCTCCTTATCGAGTGTTATGAACGTCAACTAGATTACTATCAAAGTGGATTTCATAACGAACTTAAAAATCAACTTGCTAAGCGCTTAGAACTAACAAACGACGAATATATCGAATTTGGAAAGGTCAAGCACGCTTATGGTATCGGAAACAATTGCGAATACCCTATTAAAATCGTTACAGAAACTGAAATCATTGATTTTGGAAAACTGCACTCTAACACGGACATCTATTGCAATATGAAATACATTCGCGTTGCTGATAATGACAATCAAAACCTTAGCACAAAATGTATCAAACTAGGAGCCACACTCAGGGGCTAGAAAGAAAAACCATGAAAATCAAAGGAACCGAAACTATCTCAATCCCCGTGCCAGAACAATTCCGTAAGGACTGGCAATCAATTGTCTATGCATGGATTGACGAAAACGATGACGAATATCCCGATGCGGTTATCGAATCTGTTGATCCGAACATTGACTATTACAAACGTTACGACGGCGAATCTCTGATGGAAGGCGAAATCGAAGTCACTTTAAGTTTCTATCGAGATGCGTCTTCTATTGAACTGCCATTTTAGAAAGGAATCATGACCGTGAAATTAAAAGAATTCTTGAAGAACGTAGCGACAACCGAAGTTGTAGTCTGCATCCCGCCACAGATTATCACTGAAAAACCGGAATTGCACAACTTTGTCGAATCGCTCAAAGACAAATATAAAATCGACACAGCTATGAAGCTAAGCTGTACATTAGAACCTTGGGAAAACTACATCGTTGCGATTCTAACCATTGACGCACACATGTACGATGTCGAAGCCCTACCGCTATATAGCAACCAAGAAGCGCTCAACGTTGTACTCGACTTAGACGTCGATAAAATTAAAACGCACCTTGCAGAATACGAACGTACAATGATTAACATTATTCTCAAATAACGAAAGGAATCCCCATGGACAAAGGACTCATGATCTATAAAATGGAATCGAATAAATTCGTTCCAGACCAACAAGACAAAGAAATGACTGAAGTCTATAACTACTTCATTCAAAAACTTCGTGAAGCTGAACCAATCATTAGCGCTCAATACGTTGATGATAATGAGTTTATCGATTACTTCACGCACAACCAAAACAATATTAACAAAAACCTTAAAAACATCTATTGGGAACAATTAGACGGCGTGGCTGACATTGAGCTAATTAACTCAGATATGGAAACTTACTATATCCCAGACATCGATATTGACGAAGACCCAGACACTCGCGGAATTTGGTTCGGTCAAGAATGGAAATGTACTGCTGATTTGAATAACTTCAAAGAACAACTAAAAGACTATCTACCGAATGATTTCCCGTTCGAGAAATACTACGGTGGTTACTCTATGATCCATTATTAGAAAGGAACTCCCATGAATAAAGGACTACTAATTTATTGGATCAACCCTGACCAATATCAAACCAACGCACAAGACAAGGAAATGACGAACGCTTATAACCACTTCGTTCAAAAAATTCGTAAGAAAAACCCTGAATTGAGTGCACAATTCGAAGACGACGCAGACTTTATTGAGCAAGCCGCGTCAAAACCATCTGGCGGAAACAGATGGTATCCGTCTATCGGACCGCTATTCTGGTTTACACAAGATTGCGCCCGCGATATTGAATTAGTTAATCGTGAAATGGAAACTATCTATATGCCCAACATTGACACCGTCGAAGATCCAAACATCCGTGGACTTTGGATCAGTTTGACAGATAAATACAACCATAAAAACCTTGCGAACCCAGACTATTACAGACAGTACTTGACAGAATATCTACCGAGCGATTTTCCGTTTGAAAAATACGTTGGTGCGTATTCAATGATCGAATACTAAGAAAGGAAAACATTATGACAAAACAAAAAGAACTCACGTTCAAAGAATCCATCGATCAAGCAATCAAAATACTACAAGAATTGAAAACTCAAGAACACAACAACGGTGCGTTCATCTTGACCGCAACACAAGACGATCCAACTGATCCGTCAGCCGCGCTCGTTTCCTGTGTAAGCAATGGTCCATTAAACGGTCAATTAGACGGTCTGTTAGAATATATTTCTAGCGATCCACGCATCATGCCCGCATTAGAAACATACAATCAGACAAATTAAAAGAAACACTCATTCGAGTGTTTCTTATTTTTTTACTCAGCTGGTTGTTCGTTTGGCACTACTTGTTCAACAGACGAAGACGGTGGTGTCACATGAGTTGGAATTGACGCTAATTGATGCGCCAATAATGCCATTACGATCATAAATGTAATAATAAACGGAACGATTGCGGCCGCCATGCAACCCAATGTAAAAAAGAAACCTGTTCTAAATGCATTGGTGAACGATATAGAGTGTTTTATATATTGCCTATCAGATGGTTGCTGGATATAAACAGGCGATTGTGCGGGTACGTTATAACTATACGGCTCATCTTCGTAGTCTGATGTGTTCGGTGCCGTCAAGCCCGTTGATTTCTCGAACATCTTATTCGAGAAGTTATTTAGACTCTTCATAAATTCGTTTGGTTTTTTCTTTTCAACTTTAGACATTTTTTTCGACCTCGTTTTAAACTTTTTCTTCATTATATCACGAATCGAAAGCGTTTTCAAGATTATAGTGAATCACAAATAATACAAAAATAGAGCGCGTTTATAACGCCCTCTTATTTTTCTATTTTACGAATAAAATTAGCAATCTCTTTCACAATTTCTGTTACTAAAGCATTTCCCATAAAGAACATACGCATTTTATCAGAAACTTCAACAATAGATCCATCTGCTAATTTCTTTTTAGATGTCCAATTATCTGGAAAATCTTGAAGACGTTCTGCTTCTATTGGAGTAATTAGACGATATTTACCATTTACTTTAAGAAAATGAGTAGAGCGATTCACTGTTCCTTCAGAAGTCAGCATTGTTCGTCCAGGCAAATCTAAATCATCATACGGCGCCATTCCACCTTCAGAATAGATATAGGTGTGTCCATCAGCAGACGTCCGTTCAATTCGTTTCGGACCTCTTAAAAACTGGAATTTTTCCAACTTATTGGGATCTGTTACAAAATATTTTTCTGACACTTCAGATTCATCTTGAAGTATCTCCCTTAACGTAATAGGTTTTCCATCAAAATCAGGTTCAGTATCGATAGAGTAATATTTCCCATATCTCATAACCCCTGTATTCCAGACGGTTCCAGTGAAATTATCAGAAACATCAACAATATCGTCTCCTAATTCATAGAACACATGACGATTTTTAACTGGACTTTTTTTAATTGGGAATTGAGTAGCAAACAAACCTGTTTCAAAAATATACTCATCGTATTTATTTTCTTCAAATACAACATTATTTTGCTCATATTTTTTATCAATAGTTTTTGCAAAGTCTGTGTCGTTACGATAAACAAAAAAGAAAACTCGACGTCGACGTTGACTTCTTCCATATTCAGCCGCATTAATCACTCGCCATTCTACTGAATATCCTAAATTGTTGAATGCAGTGAGCATGATTGCAAAATCTCTTCCACGTTGTTTAGACGGAGCTTTAAGAAGTCGGTCAACATTTTCAAGAATGAGATATTTAGGTTTAATATTTTCAATTGCCCGAATGATATCCCAAAAAAGAACACCCTTCTTTCCCTCAATACCTTTTTCGTTCTTTTTACTTCTTGCAACGGAATAATCTTGACAAGGAAAACCCCCAACAATCATATCAGCATCCATAGATGCAAATTTTTCATCAGAAATATCTGAAATGCTAATATTCAAGTTCTCACTATCTGAAAAATGATAGTTATAAACTTCAAAAGCATCTTGTGATTTCCGAGAAGGCTCCCACTGATTAGCCCATTTAGTTTTAAAGAAATCCTTATCAGCGTTTTCAAGACCAACTCGAAAACCACCAACACCTGCAAATAATTCTAATACGTTCATGATTTTTCCTTCTTTTTTTTAATATTGAACTAATTATAACATAAAGTTCAAATGGAGACAAAATAATTCACTGTTTTTAGGCACATTTTAAGACCATGCCGTTTTATATAATATAAATTATAGACTCCAACAATTTTTTTTAAGTTTACGTTTTAGACTTCTTCTCATACGACCCATCAGTACAGCCACCACGATAATGTTCCCAAATCACTATCGCGATGACAACTATCACGAAAGCCCCGATAGAACCTAGTGACAGTACTAATTCTTGATTGTGTGTCGGAACAGCCTTCTCGTGCGGAAATTTGTACATAACCAAGTATACGAGCACACAATGGATTACAAAAACGAATAATTTAAGCCATTTCATCAGGAACGTCTCCTTCGAAATACGTTTCAATGACAACCACATCGTGTTGTTGGCGACTTCCTGTCACACGCCATAACAATTGTCGATAATCGTTGTACTCACCGCTCGATGGAAGAACCGGGTCAAGTACCAATATCGCATTGAATCGTGATTGTAATCCGTCTACGCCAACGCCCATCACTTGCTGTGTCGCAACCATTATGCGCTCTCCTGAGTCATCGCGACGGTCGCCACTCCAAAACGCAATGTGTGGGTTGCGCTCTTTAATGATTTCCGCTATCTGAACCGACTTCGTAACGATTAAGAGACCGCCGGGAGCTGTATTAATCATCTTATCCACATACAAGAGTGTCGGTGTGTCTACATTCACAGCGCGAAGTTTCGGAAAGTCCACCTCTACACCGGTTTGTCGTAAGTAACGCATGAAGCTGTTTCGCCCGAAGCTTTGTCTCGCCATAGCGCTCTGTCCATTTACACGGACAAGATTATACTTGTTAAAAATTCGTATCAGTTCTGGATTCGCATCTTCTAACAAGACCCTATGGAACCGAAGCTCGTGTCCGTTGTTCTCGACAGCGTTTTCTATGGCTTCGATCTCTTCATAACTCATGAAATTGGGCAGTTGAGCGATATATGCCTCGTAATCGCGAAAGTCTAACCATTTAAGACCTGTCTGCGTCCACTGGTCAGCGACCATGCGACCCCAGAAAGTTTGCCATTCCCATTTACTCGAAGGATTGGCCTGTCCAAAGACTGTCTGCTCGAGTCCGAAGAAGTTTGTTCCCTTACGACGAATCGGTGTCGCTGATAGACCGATAGTATAGTTACGTTTCACTTTTTTGTAGGCTGTTAAGTTTGCATCGGAACACATGTCTTGCCATTCATCGATAATGAAGATATCAACGTTGAACTTTTCACCTTTTGCGAGACGATTTTTGAGAGTCTTATCCGTGATGCACGTAACATCCGCAAACGAATAATGCTTCAGAGCTTCTTTCCAACCATCTAAAATCGACAACTTTTTATTAACTATTAAGATAGATTGAGCGTTTCTCGCACGCGCAATCTCAAGCGCACACAGGGTCTTACCTCGACCCCCAGCCGCTTCTAAGAATATTCCGGGCAAGTTCAACAGACTGCGATTCACAGCCTGTTGTTGCCACTTTCTGAGAGTTAGTGCCATTGCACCGTCCTTTCCATTTTGTTGACCGCTCGTTTTATCATGCTTCGATCCACGCACTCGTTAGAGTGCGAATGTGAAACAATTTATGTTGTTTTCTACACTTCTATTTCGATCCACGTGCGTATCACGCACGATAAACTAACCATTGTTTTGTGTTCATTACTATTTTGATCCGCGCAGACAGCATTCCGCTGAATGCGACGACTTAGAAGCCTAAGTCGTAAGTCTAGCCTACGTCGCTCTTGGCTGCCTTAAAAACGAATTTGATTGCGACTTCGTTTTTTTATTTTTGATACGGTTAGTTATTTTTTTTAGATCACTTCACGACCAACGGGCTCAATATCTTTCCAATAGTCAACCGACCGCTCGCCCCGAAACCACACTAAATGTTTGCCACAATCAGCCGAGAAAACGTCCCACGCACTAAAGGCTAAACTCAAGAGAGCATCTTTTTGCGAATTATCGTCTAAGCGTTTTTCGTTAATACGTTCACGAATAAATTCGTTCACTTTTTCTTTATCAAGCATGAAAAGAGGCATTAAGTCGAAAATACTATAGTCTTTTAGACATTCTCGCAAAATTGCAGCGCCGGTTGTCACGTCTAGCGCATCGCTCAAGACGCCTCGATCAAGAAACTGGTGAAGTTTGTATTCAATAAACAGCGAATAAGTGTTCTCTGTCACGACGGTCCAACAACGATCTTCTAAATCAAACGGACGCATATAAGAAAAATCACAGGTTTGATAATTCGATAATTCTATTCCGTCACGCAACCAACCGCCTTCTTTATAATAAGAAACACGTCGTCCGATTTCCGTTCCGATGACCTTGTACATAGACTGCGATCTAAAAGAAAACGGATCTGTCAATTTCTTAAAGTCATCAAAAGACATCTTCTCTTGACCGAAACGATAGTCTTGGAAATTCTTACGATCATCCACAAAGACAAAACGGATATTCTTCGCAGGACATAGACTAAAGAGAGTCAAGTCAACATTGATCTGTGACAGTTCATGCAAACGCAAGAAGAAATAATAGGGCTCATCAGACGGATATCCGAATGTCATATAGTTATCGAACAACAACTGCGCTGACACGTATTCGTCGTAAGTCGTACGATGCGTAATACCCAGTTTTTCTTTCAAAATTTGAAAGACGTTCTCAGGCACACTAATGTTTCCGATTCGATTGAAAAAGTCCACTCGATTACGAGCGTCTATAATCTGTTGCGCCATCCAAATAGGCATCTTGTCTATATTAGACTGCCCATAGGCGTAATTCTTCAGCGTACCGTACTTGATATCGGTCTGTCTTGCGAGGTCTTTCAGATCTATTTTTTTGAGCAACTTCGCAAGAGCTTCAGGGGTGTAAATTTGTGTAGTTTCCATAAAACACAACCTTTCTCATTAACTTTCTTATATTATAGCATAGAGTTTTCTTAAAGTCAAGAAAAAGTTTTCAATTAATTTTTTTTTATTTTAATTAATCACTCTAGAATCCATTTTAAGGCGTCTCTCGGGCTCATTTTCGCGTTTTAAACACCACCGAATATAATTAACCGTCTCATCAAAAGAACGCCTCAGAATCGTTTTTACGAGCAAATTAAAAGAAGTACTCAAACGAGTACTTCTTTTTTTAGTTTTCGCGCTTCCGTTTAACAAATCCAATTAAACCGAGAGCTGTCAACAATGACACGCCGACAAGCGCCAAGTTACTGTTCGTTTCACCAGTCTTCGGAAGTTCATCCTTAACGAATTGAGGTTGATCTACTGATTCTGCCACGACTGGTTTAGAATCGTTAGATTTAGGAGTCTCAATTGGTTTTGGAACTTCAGGTTGTGGTGTTTCTGGCTTCTTAGGCTCAGGAGTGCGAGGACTTGGAGTCTCAGGCTTCTTAGGATCTGGCGTTGGCGTCACTGGTTTTTCAACGAGTTTGTAAATATGCGTTTGAACATCTTTACCGTCGTTAAGTTCAGTCTTACCAGTGAACTCATATTCACCAATCGTCTTAGGTGCGTCGATGAATCCAGCGTCAGATTCTTTAATTTCTTCACCTTTTTCATTAACGTAGCGAGTTACTTTCAACTCAGGAACATCTACTTGAGGCGCATCGCCCGGTACTTCGTGTTTAATAGGCGTGTATACGTGAGTAGTGACACCGTCTTTTTCAGTGGTACGTCCAGTATATTCGTGATCACCAATCGTCTTACGAGGCGGTTGATTGCCCTTTTCCGTTTCGATGAGTTCTTTACCTTTTTCGTCTACGTGACGTGTTACTTTCAACTCAGGAATGTCATATTGAGGTGCATCGCCTGGAATCTCGTGTTTGATTGGTTTGTATACGTGCGTCGTAATACCATCTTTTTCAGTAGTACGACCGGTATACTCATTTTCACGAATCGTCTTACGAGGCGGTTGGGTGCCCTTTTCTGTTTCGATGAGTTCTTTACCTTTTTCGTCTACGTGGCGTGTAACTCTCAACTCAGGAATGTCATATTGAGGCGCATCGCCTGGAATTTCATAACGAATTGGTGCATAAACATGAGTAGTAACACCACCTTCAACATCAGTGCGACCTGTATATTCGTAATCGCCAATTGTCTTACGTGGTCCGTTTGAACCTTCTTCAATTGGAAGAAGTTCATCGCCTTTTTCATTCACGTGACGCGTCAATCGAAGTTCTGGAATATCAACTTGTGGTGCATCACCCGGAACTTCAGATTCAATCAGTTTGTAGATGTGCGTTTGCACGTCGCCACCTTCGTTGGTGTTTGTCACACCTGTGAACTGATAGTTGCCGATTGTGTTCGGCGCATCTACGAAGCCTGTTTCAGAATCTTTAATGTCGGTTCCATCTTCAGTTTGGTAACGAGTTACTTTCAACTCAGGAATTTCTACAGATGGAGCGTCACCCGGAACTTCCGTAATCACTTTCTTATAGTAATGAGTTCGAATACCCTCTTCTTGAGTAGTCTTACCAGTATAAGTATAGTGCTCGATTTCTTTCGGACTAGTGAGCCCCAGATCGTATTCAACAAGTTCTTTACCGGTTTCTTCATCAACATGAAGTGTAATCTGAATTTCTTCAGGTTCACGTTTAGGAGCATCACCCGGAACTTCAGTTTCAATCAACTTGTAGATGTGTGTTTGAACGTCGCCACCTTCGTTGGTGTTAGTTGTACCTGTAAATTGATATTTATCAATTGTATTCGGCGCATCTACGAAACCTTGCTCAAAATCTTTAATGTCAGTTCCATCTTCAGTTTGATAACGAGTTACATTTGTCGCCGGGATTTCAACTTTAGGTGCATCACCTGGCACGAAGCGTTCTTCAACATTCTTACGATATACATAAGGAACTTCAATAATCTCACCACCAACAACGTCACCATGTTCGTTATCAGGTGTCTTAATCAATTCGTATGTCGTAATCGTAACAGTGCGTCCTTCAGGAGTTACTTTAGATTGAGCTGAACCTTGAATCTCTTTAGAAGTCGCTTGATAATAAGTTCCGCCCGGTTGATTCGTGATAACTTTTTCAGTGCTTGCAAGTTCGTTACCCTCTTCGTCTTTATACGTAGCGATAACTGAACCATAAATCTGAACCGTCACATTCTTACGATAAACATAAGGAACTGTAATCGTTTGGCCACCGACAACATTACCATTTGCATTCGCAGGAGTTTCTATCAACTCGTATGATGTAGTAGTCCGTTTAGTAAGACCTTCAGGTGTTTTCTCAACAACTTCACTAGATGGAATTGTCTTAGCTGAAGTTGTGTAAGCTTCGCCGTCTGGAACATCAGTCTTCACATTTTCTTGCGGAGCAAGCTCGTTACCTTCAGTGTCTTTATAAGTTGCAATGACTGAACCGTAAGTAATCTTATCTGCGACTTTTCGATAGACATATGTAACCGTAGTTGTACCCTCTGGCACAATATACGGTTGGCCACCCGATTGAGTTGAATACTCATAAGTTGCTTTATCGGTTTCAATTGTAGCCGGATGTGAATATTCGGCATAGTCATAAAGAGCAATCTTATCGCCAGAATTCACCTGAGATTTAATCTCATTACCAGATTCATCTACAAATCGTTCAACGATGTTACCTTTAGTCGCTCGATAATAATGAATGATTGTAGCATTAGATCCTTGTTCACCTGTATTCGTAATTGTCAAATCTTTATTCGCTTCATAATTCGCAAATTGAGAATCCAAGTCTGACGAATTTTGATGGTCAGTATGATCATGATTGAAAACACCAATTTGGTCACTCAAATCAGGATATAATGATTTACTCTTGAAACCACGTGCTTCTAAAGATTTAATAGTCGACGATTTGAAATCAGAAATCTTTGTAGAAACTTCATCAAATAAAAGAGCCCCACCTAAAGAATCAGTCTTTCTAAACAATGCCCCGTCAGACACTAACGACTCATATAATCGTTTTGTTAAAGAATCGGTCAAATCTGGTCTGAAAAGTTCTTTAACAACAGTTGGCGAAGATTTCACTTCTCTTGCAACGACCGGTGTTGATAAAACTTCATCGTCGTCCGTCAACAAAACAGTTCGATATCTAATAGAATCGCTCACAGCTAAATCTTTTGAATAATCTAATTTCAAATCAAATGATGCGAGGTCACCTTTTTTCACAGTTCGATTCGAAACAAACTTAACAGCTGTAACTTTCGAATAATCATCGACTTCAGATACATAGTTTAGATTTCTATCAGTTTTATATGAACCAGAAATCGGATCCATCGTATAAAGAACATCCCAACCATCAATCGATTTGACTTTACCCGCAAGAACTGTATCTATAGTCGAATTTTCTAAATTAGACTTCGGAACATAAGCCATTGCTTCCAAGTGAGGCATATCTGATTGAGTTAAATTCGCAACAGTTGTTACCGCAGTGAGGTCTTTATTTTTCACATAAATACTATCACCAATCGAATCAATCGTCTTAAATGAAGATTCAGCGATAGATGTATACTCACTATATGTAACAAGTGTGTATACGGCTGTAATCTCACCATCTTTTAAAACATTATTGCTATCAGCCGTTTTGACAAAATCATATTTAGGTTTCAACTTAATAGGAATCTGATACACATGATTACCCGGCTTCAAAGTACCACTATAGCTAAGTCTATAACCGGACACCTCATCGTCCTTTGACTTAAATGCCGCTTTTAAAGAATTATTCTCATCGATATCTGCACCCTCAATCACATATGGTCGTCCATAACTACCATTTTTAAAAGCCTTTCGAAGAGCAGATTCATCAACCGAAATATCATATAACTTCTCAAAAACCGACTGATTAACATTCAAAATTTCAAACGGCATATGCAAAGCACCGCCAACCCCATCACCCGGTACAAAAACAGATTGACCATTGTTATGCAATTTTGCAACAATCGGTTTATTAAAAATTGTCAAGGTTTTATTTGTCTGAGCCGCAACTGAGCCATCCTCATTTAACAATTGAAATTCATATCGAGTATGATCTTCCTTAACATTCGAGTGATCTAACTCCGATTTCCAAGAAAAAGCATCATCAACAGTCGTTTTAAAATAAACATGATAACCAACAGCTTGAATATTCGACTTTAAATTTCGACCAACGCCAATAGAAGATAACGGTGTAAATTTGAGAGCTTTTACATTTTCAGGTAAATTGATATTTACAAGTTTATTAGTATCAGGCCCAAGAGAAACAACACCAAGTTTTACACCCGTATCCGCATCCGATACTTCAATCTTATAAGTATCTGTTAAAGATGCATAACCATTAGTATCATAAAACGCAACACCTACTGAAGATGGTTTGAATTTTTTATCATCAAGATTCAATTTTAAAATCGATTCCGGTAAATTCGTATCATCATAAGACTTACCATCATTTGGAGGTGCAATTGATGCTACGACCTCATTCTCAGACATCGTATCTAAAACATTAACTTGAGGATTTTTCAACGCAAGATCAGCTTGCAAAACGCCCTTATTAGAAATCTTTTCCTCAATAACCGTACGCACAGGAATATTCGTTTTAACATTCCTGAGTGAAGATAAATCCGTTGTATTCGAAATAGCTTCATCTGAATAATACATTGTTACAGACAAATTTGTATCAATAAAACGAGTTTCGTTGGACTTACTATAAGCCGATTTTGCAGATTGATATGTATCGACAGCAATCGGCAAAACACCATTCGAACTAAAACTTGAACGCAATGTCGAATAATTAATCAAATAAGAATTAGTCGCATCATCTCTAAACGATTCAAAATCTATAAGACCCTTCGGATCAACAAGCCTAGCATTTTTATCTTCCAATTCAAACTTATAAACACTATTTAGATTTCTAGAATTAACTTCTAAATTAGATTTACCTTTATTGAAAGACTCCGCCGTCTGACCATTTGCTTTTCGTTCAACCCTTAATTTATTTTCAATTGAACGCCCCTTAAGACTAGGTTCACTAGACACAAACGTCTCCGTAACTTTCTGAGACGAAATTAATTCATCTCCCACATAAAGAGTGTATGTCGTAAATCGATGCATTGGTTTAATAGTCACCTCTGACCTTAAAAAACTATTTGGCGACACAATCATTTGTTTTTGAAGACCGGCTTTTAGACCAGAAATATCAATTACTGATTTATAAACCTTACCATTTTCATTACCAACAACCTTCGTTGCAGATGATGCCATCAAATCATCAGAAAGCACTCGCTCCTGACCACGATCAACATCCGTTGACACTTCAATCTCAATGCGACTTTTTTCCGGAAGAACACCTTCCCCTGAAACATTCACATTAATAACTTGCTCTTTAGATTTATCCAAAAGCGTCACATCATCATTTGCTGAACTCGCCGTAATTGTTTTATCAGCAGGAACCGTTAATACTGCCGAAATTTTTTTGTTAGGCGCCGCTTCAATCGCAGGCGCTTCATTATTAGACACAGCATCGCTATTAACAGAATCAACCTGTGTAGTTTCAGCAGCCACAGGCGTCTCAATAGTCCTATTCTCAACTACGCCATTATTTGATAAAACGTCATTACCAGACACAACCGTAGCGTTATTCGCAGACACTTCTGTAGGCGAAGTGACTACATGAGCAGTCGTATCAGAAGACGAAGCAGACGTCACCTCATCGGCGCTCGCAACACCACCCATTAAAAAGAAAGCCGCGATCACAGCACTCGCTAAACCGTAGGCTTTATATTTTCGAAATCCAAAGATTTCTCGTTTATTATCTCGAAACATTAAATGTCCCCCGTAAATTATAGTTACAGAATTACTGTACAGACTCAATTATATCATACTTCAAAGTATCGCACAATAAATATTTTCGATAGTAATCGTCAAAGAACCTCGTCACAGAGCAACAAAAAAAGAAGCTCAAACGAGCTTCTTATAAGCAATTATTTTTCGTCACGTTTACGAAGACCGAAGTAAGTAGCCAAACCGCCAAGACCTACAACTGACAATAGTGCAACAATCGCAGTATTACGTTGTTTTAATTGTTCGCTAGTCTTAGGTAATTCTTTTGGTTTCACTGAATCTTTCGGATTAGAAGATTTCGTTTCCGTTGGCTTCGTCGTGTCTTTCGGATCAGAAGATTTCGTTTCCGTTGGCTTCGTCGTGTCTTTCGGATCAGAAGATTTCGTTTCCGTTGGCTTCGTCGTGTCTTTCGGATCAGAAGATTTCGTT
>ERZ773051.742-NODE-742-length-20391-cov-9.428649_pt1 | contig 20391 bp, 18 predicted proteins | sample MGYA00580631_ERZ773051 | MGnify/ENA primary metagenome ERZ773051 (study PRJEB29015, sample SAMEA2738137) | human oral metagenome | biome: human oral; feature: human-associated habitat; material: saliva | place: China | collected 2204 ... | reverse complement strand
CGATTAAGTCAAAAGTGGTCAAGCAGATGAAAGACTTGGGCACTTATCGTAAAGAATTTGAAATGATCATTGACATCTTTGCAGGTATGCTCTATCAGTATCATAAACTTGCTCAAGATTATGCTGACATGGGTTATCCAGTAACAGACACCTACGTCAATAAGGCTGGTGCTGAAAATGAGCGCAAAGTTCCAATCTTGACAGCGATGGAAATTTTGAGGAAAGACATCCTCAGCTACTCTAATCAGTTGATGATGAATCCTAAGTCGCTCGGTGAGGTAGTAGAACAAGAGGGTGAGTCAGTTCTTACTGAGGTTCTGAAGTTTAAGAACGAAATCAAGAAGAAGCGAGTGACTGGCAATGGGTAATCTTGATAAAGCGAAAGAATACGCTCAACACGTCTTAACTCATCAAGAAGAACATTGCGAGGAGAACATTCTTGCTGCCGAACGTTTTTTCCGTGATTTAGAAAATCCTGCTTTTGAGATGGATGAGGATATGGTGGATTTTGTTATTCACTTTATCGAGAACGTGATAGTTCATCAGCAGGGCGATGATATGTTTGCTGTTTCTATCCGTAACAAGCCATTACTTTTGCAACCCTGGCAACATTTCGTTGTGGTTAATCTGTTTGGGTTTTACTATAAGGGAACGAATGAGCGCAGGTTCAAAGAAGCGCTTATTATGCTTGCTCGGAAGAATGGCAAGACTTCGTTTACTGCTGCAATCGCACTTGCTTATCAAATATTAGACACGGATAGCGGTTCAAAATGCTATATCGTTGCTAACTCAGTCAAGCAAGCGATGGAAGCTTTTGGTTTTTTAAGGTTCAACGTTGAACGATGGAATGATAAGAACATTCGTATCAAGGATAATAACCAGGAACACTCTATTACTGCTAACTTTGGTGATGAAGGTTCTTTCTTTATCCAGGCACTGGCTAACGATGAGAGTCGATTGGACTCTCTGAATGGGAACGTTATCATCTTGGATGAAGCTCATACTATGCGAAACAGTAAGAAGCATGGTCTTATGAAAAAAACAATGTCAGCATACCGTAACAGTATGCTTTTTGTTATCTCTACGGCTGGGGATATTCCTACTGGCTTCCTTGCTAACCGTCTGAAATACTGTCAAAAGGTGCTCAAGCAATTAGTCTCTGATGATTCATTTTTCATCTTCATCTGCAAGGCTAATCAATCTGCTGATGGTGATGTAGTGGACTATCTGGACGAGAACATCCTCAAGATGGCTAATCCGTCATGGGGTGTCACGGTTTCGCTCAAGGCTCTCAAGGAAGAAGCAGAGCAGGCTATGAATGATCCTCAGACAAGAAATGAGTTTTTCAATAAGACGTTAAATATCTTTACAAACTCTATGAATGCTTATTTCAATCCTGACGAGTTTATCGCGTCGGATAGTTGCTACGATTGGAGTTTAGAAGAGCTGGCACGCTTGCCGATTCGTTGGTATGGTGGTGCGGATTTGTCAAGATTACATGACTTAACAGCAGCTGCTCTCTACGGTGTCTATAATGATGGTGAGAAAGATGTTGATATCTGTATCACACATGCTTTCTTTCCTCGGATTAATGCTCAAAAGAAGGCTAACGATGATGGGATTCCACTTTTTGGGTGGCAATCCGATGGTTGGTTGACGATGAGTAACACTCCAACAGTACTTTATGACGATATCGTCAAATGGTTCATCAGTATGCGTGAGCGTGGATTTAAAATCCAAGCTGTGGGAATGGATAGGAAGTTTGGTCGCGAGTTTTTGGCTAAGATGAAAAAGGCTAAGTTCAAGATGATTGACCAGCCTCAGTTATTCTATCTGAAATCTGAGGGGTTCAGACGGATTGAGTTCAAAGTCAAGAACAAAGAATTTTACTATCTTCATTCTGACGCTTATGAATACTGTGTGAGCAATGTTAGAGCAATTGAAAAGGTGGATGATGCTGTGCAATATGAAAAATTAGATGGAGACGGTGGTACTGCAAGGATTGACTTGTTTGATGCCAGCGTCTTTGCTTGTATACAGGCTCTTGCTAATCTCGGTAAGGGTGGCAAGAGTTTCTTTGGATAGAAAGGAGGTGAGGAAACATGGGTATTTTTGAAAAGATTTGGAAACGAAACAAACCAAGTAAACCAATCAACATGCTGAGTCATTCAGATTTAGGATTGTCAAACTTGATGGATTCTTATGTACCTTTGGCCAGAAATCCAGACGTTGTGACAGCAGTTAATAAGATTGCTGACTTGGTCTCTAATATGACCATCCATCTGATGGAAAACACGGATAAAGGTGATATCAGAATTCGTGACGGACTTGCTAGAAAGATTGACATCAATCCGTGCGAACACATGACAAGGAAGTCATGGATTTTTAAGATTGTGCGCGATTTACTTTTGTATGGCGATGGAAATTCTGTTCTACATGTGGAATATGATCCTGTTACGGATTATATTTCCAATCTAAGACCATTTCCGATGAGAGAGGTTTCATTCCAAACAGATAAGAATTCCTATGTGATCTCATTTAGGGGTGAAGAGTATTCCCCTGATGAAGTAGTCCACTTCGTCATCAATCCAGATCCAGATATTCCATACATTGGAACTGGTTTTAGGGTGACGTTGACAGATGTGGTTCAAAGTTTAAACATGGCTACCAAGACTAAAAAAAGCTTTATGAACGGTAGGAACATACCTAGCTTGATAGTTAAAGTTGATTCTTCAAGTGTAGAGTTAGAATCAGAAGAGGGTCGAGACAGAATTGCTGAAAAATATTTAAAAACTAGTAAAATTGGTGCCCCTTGGTTTATTCCAGAAGAATTGCTGGATGTCCAACAGGTAAAACCGCTTAGTCTAACGGATATCGCTTTAAATGAGTCTGTCGAATTAGATAAAAGAACAGTTGCAGGGCTATTAGGAGTACCTGCTTTTATTTTGGGAGTAGGAGAGTTCAATAAGATAGAGTATAACAATTTTGTAAATACGACTGTCATGAGTATCGCTACCACTATTACTCAAACACTAACCAGAGACTTACTTTTGTCTAGCAATCGTTACTTCAAGCTAAATCCTCGCTCACTCTTCTCTTACAACATTACAGAGTTGTCTGCTGTTGCTCAACAAATGACAAACAGTACTGCGATGCGTCGTAATGAGTGGAGAGATTGGCTTGGTATGGCTCCTGATTCTGAGATGGAAGAGTTGATTGTCCTTGAGAACTATATCCCTCAAGAGAAACTAGGAGATCAAAACAAACTGAAAGGAGGTGAGGAAGAGAATGCAGAAACGGAATAGTTATCGTGCCACTCAATTTCAAACGAGAGAAGACGACTCTGGTGATTTGATTTTGAGTGGCTACTTTATCAAGTTTGACGAGGAGACGGAATTGTGGCCAGGCTACTGTGAAGTTATCAAGCGTGCAGGAGTTGAGAAGGCTATCAAAGACGCTGATATCAGAGCTTTATTTAACCATGATGATAGTCTTGTTCTTGGTCGAACAGGTAACGGAACTCTGACGCTTGGTGTTGATGATGTTGGTCTTTTTGGGGACATCATCATTAACAAGGATGACCCTCAAGCTGTTGGAGCCTATGCCCGTGTCAAGCGTGGAGATGTTATCGGATGTAGCTTTGGCTTTATTCCGATAAAAATTGAAACAGAGGAACGTGAAGATGGTTCGTATCTGGATACTGTCTTAGAACTAGAAATCTTTGAAGTTAGTCCATGTACTTTCCCAGCATATCCACAAACGGAAATTGCTGCACGGCAAAAAGACTTTGAAAGTCAGAGTCGTGCTAATCGTGAAGCGCTAGATAAGCGAAAGAAAGAAATTAAGGAGAAATTTAAGCTATGAACAAGGCATTAATCTTTGGTGCTCGTATGCGAGCAAAAGCAACTAAGGTAGTTGAGTTGGAAGAAACTATCGAAGAATTAAATAAACGCTCAGTTGTCGAACTAGAGAAGTTGGACCGTGCTGAAACCGATGAAGAAGTTTCAGCAGTTGAAAAGACTGTAGATGATCTTCAAAAGGAAATTGAAGAAAAAGAAGCTGAAAAAGCGCAACTAGAAAAAGAAATCGATGAGTTGGAAAAACAAATCGAAGAGCAAAATCGAAAAGCACCAACACCAGGTAAAACTGAGAAACGAGGAGGAAAAACATTGGAACAACGTGAAGCATTTAACCACTACCTTCGAACAAAAGAAGTGCGTGCTGATGGTCTCAAATCTGCTGAAGGAGAAGCAATCATCCCTGTTGAATTGATGACGCCTAAAGAAGCGAAACAAGACAAGACAGATTTGACTTCATTGGTTAACATCGTTAATGTCAAGAATGCAAGTGGTAAATGGGCAGTTGTTAAATTGACTGACCAAACAATGAACACTGTTGAAGAGTTGGAAGAAAACCCTGAGTTGGCTAAACCTACTTTTACAAAAGTGAACTATGAAATCAAGACACGTCGTGGACATTTGCCAGTATCTCAAGAATTGATTGATGATGCTGACTACGATGTGATGGGATTGGTTGCTAAACAAGCTAAGAACCAAGAACGTATCACTAAGAATAAAGAAATTGCTAAGGTTCTTAAGACAGCTACAGCTAAAAGCGCAGCTGGTTTGGACGGCTTGAAAGATATTCTCAATGTGGAATTGAAACCGTACTACGATGCAACTATTGTATGTACCCAATCTATGTTTGCCGCCCTTGATAAAATCAAGGACAAGGACGGTCGCTACATGCTTCAAACAGATATCACATCTCCAACTGGCTACAAGTTCGCTGGTCGTGTAATCGATGTTTACCCTGATGACATCATTGGGGATGCCAAAGGTGAAATGAAAGCATTTATCGGTGACGTTGGAGAGTTTGCGACATTGTTTGACCGTGCGCAGACAACTGTCAAATGGCAAGATGATAAAATCTACGGTCAATACTTAGGAACTGCAAACCGTTTCGATGTTAAGAAAGTGGATGAGGCAGCAGGCTTCTATGTAACTTACACTGACGCTGCAGGGTAAGGAGGTAGCTGATGGCTTATCAAGTAATCCGTCCTTTTAAGGATTTGAGAGACCCTCAACAATATGAATATCAAATCGGGGATATTTATCCCCGAAAAGGATATAGGAGCAATAAGACCTTCATTCAAGAGTTGTTAGATGGGTCAAATAGCGCAGGATCTATTTTCTTGACTAAAATCGATGATGACGATATTTCCGAAGGAGAAGCAGAACCTCAAGAACCCGAAGAGGAAGATGAGGAGTAGTTATGGACAATGCTCAATTACTAGAATTACTAAAACTAAAATTGGGTATAGCAACAAAGCTACGTGATAAGCCTTTGGAGAAAATCATCGAAGCTGTCATAACTGAACTGGAAGATAATTTGGGAGTTTCGCTTGAATCAGAAAATGCTGAACACCAAATGTTTGTAGTTGATTTTGCAGCCTTTCGCTATGAAGGTGGTGTGGATATGCCGCGCCACCTTTTATGGCGCTTGCATAATTTGAAATTGAGGTAAGTCATGGCATGGAACAATGAGATTACATTGATCTCAAGGGTTAAAACAGGATTAGATAAATTGCACCAACCTCTATTTGAGGAAAAGCGGTTGACTATTTTGTGTCGCAAGCGTTCCATTACTCGTTCTGAATTTTATCAGGCTAGCCAGGTTGGACTTAGACCAAGCCTTATCCTTGATATTCATAGTTTTGAGTATAACAACGAGGAAGAAGCGGAATTTAACGGGAAACGGTATCGTATTCTCAAAACATTTCCGATTGGTTTAGAAATTCTGGAGCTGACCTTGATGGAGGAATTGCCATGAGTGTAACAGGTGACTTATCAGCAGAAATCGCTAAAGCACTGAGTGAGTATTCTAGTGAGTTAGAAGATGAGATTGACGCTATCGCACAAGAGTTAGGTGATGAAGCTGTTGCGACTTTGAAAGCGACAAGCCCAAAGAATAAAGGGAAGTATGGGAGAGGATGGCGCCTCAAGAAAAACGCCAAAGGCTCATACGTAATCCATAATGCTACAGGCTATCAATTGACACACCTACTTGAAAATGGCCATGTTTTAAGGAATGGTGGTCGCAGTCGTGCTATCCCTCATATCCAACCTGTAGAAGAAAAGCTAATCAATTCCTTTGAACGGAAAGTGAAGGAGGCTATTCAAAAATGAAATTATCTGATCTTGTAGATATTCTAAGTAAAACCAATCTACCTATAGCCTATCGTGCGTTTGAAACTGGACACGTTCCTCAAACACCTTACCTTATCTACTTTGAATCACATCCAGATATCAAGAGAGCAGATGATGAACAGGAATACCAGATTAAATCTGTGACTGTAGAGCTTATCTTTGGACGTAAAGACGAAGATTTGGAAGAGACCTTGGAAGAGTTATTGTCTAAACATCAACTTGTTTTTGAGGTATCAGAAGAAAGCTATATCCCAACAGAAAGGCTATCTGTCAAGCCTTACACTGTTTATTTGTACTAAGGAGAAGAAGATGACAAAAACAGAAAATAAAGTAACCTTTGGATTGAAAAACGTGCATATCGCACCAATCGAAACTATCAACGGGGACACAAATGTCATTAGCTACGGGAAAATTTTCCGTTTCCCTGGCGCGATGAATTTGGAGTTAGAACCAAAAGGAGAATCGAAAGCAATTCCAGCCGACGATGTGGATTACCACTTCATGAACTCAAATGAAGGGTATGAAGGAAAATTGAAAGTACCGCATATCACGGAAGAATTTGCGACAAAAATCCTAGGAGAACTCAAGGATGATCAAACAGGAGTATTGACTGAAAAAGGCGATGCTTCAACTAAACCGTTTGCTATTATGTTTGAATTTTCAGGAGATCAAAACAAGACTCGCTACGTTCTCTACTACTGCTCTGCTAGTCGTCCATCGAACGGCTCTGCTACTAAGAGCGGAACAACTGTCAATGAGCGTGAACTTAGCTTCAAAGCTTCACCACGTCCGCTTGATAGCGTAGTGAAACGTTCGATTACGTCTGCAGACAAGAAAGAAGTGTATGACGCTTGGTTTACTAGCGTTTACGAACCAACATCTCTAGGATAAGGAGTAAAGAATGCGGCGAAGTATTAAAATCAGCAATAAGCGTTATGAGCTTGCATCAAATGCCCTTACTCCAGTCACTTACAAGAACGAGTTTGGGCAGGATTTTTTCAAAGAACTTTTTAAGATTTCGAAAAATAAGCAATTGGCAGCTCAATTGAAGCAATTAGAAAAAGGTAATGATTTGGTAGCGAAAAGCGTCGATTTCTCTCTTTTAGAAGATTTTGATATTACCTTTTTCTATCGTCTATTTTGGGTATTCGCTAAATATGGCAATCCAAAAATTAAACCGTTTGATGATTTCTTCATGGAGATAGAAGAATTTCCTCTTGACGAAGTTTGTCCGCTAATGATGGAAATGTTAAACGCGGTATTGCAAACAAAAAAGAAACAGATACATCAGAAACAGCAAGCGAAGAAGCATTCACGGTAGAATCCTATCTATCTTGCTGCAAGGAAACTGGCTTATCTATCGATGATCTCAAGCACATTTCTATTGGAATGGCTTTAGATTATCAGACAGATTATGTCAATTTGCGTAGCGAAAACAAAACGGGTAGTCGAAAGGCTACCCAAGCTGATTTTGATGCATTTTAGAGAAAAAGTGAGTGCTGAGAGAGCGATTGTGAGGACAAGTTCCTCTAGTTGGCTAGTGTTCTGGTCATAGAAAACCTCTCAGCGCTCCTTATTTTTTAAGGAAAGGAGGAAATATGGCAGGAAATATCAAAGGGATAAAAATTGAAATCGATGGCGATACCCAGCCCTTACAAAAAGCGTTAAAAGGTGTCAATCAAGAGTCTGCCAACGCAACAAAAGAGCTGAAACAAATTGATAATGCTTTAAAGTTTGATACTGGGAATGTTACCTTACTAACCCAAAAACAAGAAGTCTTACAGAAGCAAGTTGGAACCACTCGGGAAAAGTTAGAAACCTTAAGACAAGCTCAATCTCAAGTTGAGGAGCAGTTTAAAAAAGGAGATATTGGCGCAGATCAGTATCGCGCTTTCCAGCGTGAAGTAGAAGTGACTCAAAATGTCCTAAAAGGATACGAGGGAAAACTAGCTAGTGTCAATCAGGCTCTTGAGGGTAATGGGAATGCAACAAAGAATAACCAAACCCAACTGAAAGAATTGCAGAATGAGCAAAAACTACTTGCCAGCGAATCTGAAAAAGTCGTTAGTTCGTTTAAGCTACAAGAAAGCCAGATGGGTGCCAACGCTAGTGAAGCTGACAAGTTGGCATTGGCTGAAAAGAAGATTGGTGCACAGTCCGAAATTGTCGCTCGTCAAATTGAAAACCTTGAAAAGCAGTTGAGTCTAACTAAAGAACAGTATGGCGAAAACTCAGCTGAAGCTAACAAGATGGAAGCGGAGCTGAACCAAGCTAAGACTGCTTACGCCAATCTTGGTCAGGAAATGGAAAAGCTAGCCAGCAGTGGGAAACAAGCTGGAGATAGTCTCGGCGAGACTAACAATCTTTTGAAAGCTGAACTACTAAACCAATTTTCTGAAAAGCTATCTGAGATTAGTCAAAAACTAGTTGACTTTGGGAAAAGTGCTCTGGAAGCCTTTCGTCAAGTAGACGAAGGGATGGATATTATTGTTACCAAAACAGGTGCTGGTGGAGAAGCTCTGCAAGGTATGCAGGATGTTGCGAACGAAATCGCTACATCATTACCAACAGATTTCTCAACAGTAGGTAATGCGGTTGGAGAAGTTAACACTCAATTTCAACTAACAGGCGAAGCGCTCAAGGGTGCCTCAGAGGATATTATCAAATTCTCGGAAATTAACGGTTCTGATGTCACAAATTCGACTATTCAGTCGAAACAGGCATTAGAAGCGTACGGAATGACTGTTGATGATTTATCGAAAGTCCTAGATTCAACTACGTTCGTCGCTCAGGCTACGGGTGTTTCAGTTGATGACTTGATGAAAAAAGCAACAGATGGCGCTCCTCAAATCAAGTTGTTAGGACTTAGTTTTGAAGAAGCTGTTACACTCGTTGGTCAGTTAGAGCAACATGGTGTTGATTCATCTGCTGCTTTATCAGGCTTGACGAAAGCGGCAGGAGTGTATGCTAAACAAGGTAAGAGCATGAACGAGGGCCTTAAAGAAACAATAGACTCCATCAAAAATAGCCAGAGCGAGACAGAAGCGTTAAGTATTGCTATGGAGATTTTTGGGGCTAAAAAAGCGCCACAAATGGTTGATGCTATCAAACGTGGAGCGTTAAGTTTTGAAGATTTAGGGAAAACAGCTCAAGAATCTGCTGGTTTAGTTTCAAACACCTATGAAGCTACCTTGGACCCAATCGACAAATTTCAGACGGCTCAAAATTCAGTTACTTTGGCCATGTCTGAAGTTGGTGCTGCAATTGCTGAAGTACTAGCGCCAGTATTTGAAATGCTGGGGAATATTGTCAAGCAAGTAGCTGAATGGTTCAGCGGATTACCTGGTCCGATTAAAGAATTTGTTGTCATTCTAGGGACAGTTGTTACTGTTGTTGGTATCTTAGCCCCGATATTCCTAACCTTACAAGCAGCTGCTACAGCTCTTGGAGTTTCTATAGGCGCTATGGTAACTGCAGCGTTACCAATCATTGCTACAGCTGCTGCAATAGCGGCCGCAGTGGCAGCGGTCGTTGTCATTTTGAAATACTTATGGGAAACGAATGAAGGATTCCGCAACGCTGTAACAGCTGTATGGGAGGCTATTTCATCTGTCATCAATACTGTTGTAGGTGAAATTTCAAACTTCATCATGAGTATTTTTGGAACGGTTGTAACTTGGTGGACTGAAAACCAAGAGCTAATCCGTTCTATTACGGACGCAGTCTGGACTGGCATTTCCGCTATCATCAGTGCTGCTATGACGGTTTTAGGTCCTCTTATAGAGGGAGGATGGAACACCATTCAGATTATCACTTCTACAGTTTGGGAAGTGATTAAAACGGTAGTTGAGACAGCTATTAACGTTGTTTTGGGTATTATCAAGACAGTGATGCAGATCCTTACTGGTGACTGGTCGGGCGCTTGGGAAACCATTAAGAGCGTCGGAGAAACAATCTGGAATGGGATTGCAAGTATCATTGGGACTATCTTTAATGGCATAGCGCAGGTATTGTCTAACATCTGGAACACTATCTCAACGGTTGCTTCAACCGTCTGGGAAGGTATTAAAACAACACTTACAGGAATATTTGACGGTATTTCAAGCTCGGTCTCAAGTGTCTTTAATGGTATTAAAGATACACTTAGTAATATTTGGGATAGCATTCAATCAACCGCAAGCAGTGTCTGGAATGGCGTTAAAGATACAATTGGCAATGCTATTAACGGAGCTAGGGATTTAGTTGGTAGTGCAATTGAAGCTATTAAGGGATTCTTTAACTTTGAATTTAGATGGCCTCATATTCCTGTACCACATTTTCGCATTACTGGATCTACCAATCCGTTTGACTGGTTGAGCGGAGGATTGCCAAGTATTGATGTAAAATGGTTTGCCAAGGGTGGTATCTTGACCAAGCCGACTGTTTTCGGTTCAAACGGAAATAGTTTGATGGCTGGTGGAGAGGCTGGAAATGAAGCTGTCTTACCACTAAACGAAAGAACCTTAGGAGCTATCGGCCGTGGAATTGCCCAAACAATGGGAGGTCTGTCTCCTGTTATCAATGTCAGCATTAGCGGAAACAGCATCAGTGAAGAGATGGATATCAATCGCATTGCTGACATTGTCGCTCAAAAGATTGCGGATGAACTGCAACGGCAAACACAACTTAGAGGAGGAATTGCATGATCAAACATAATGAATTGGTGATTGACGGTGTAGCAACCTCCTCTTTTCCTTTTGATGTGATTGTAGAAGAAGCGCCAGCCATCGTGATTGCCAATAGTAAGACAAAATTATGGGAGCACGATGGGATTAGTGGCGCCATCCTACAAACCAATCATCATAGAGGGATGGTTGAGAAATCCTACACACTTCACTTAGTCAAACCAAAGGAAGAGGACTTGAACCGTTTCTTGGCTCTCTTTGCTAGGGAAAACTTTTGGCTTGAAAGCGAACGTGTCAAAACAACCAAGATGTGGTGTTACAAGGTAAAGATTTCTGAGACTGTTAGAAATCGTGCAGGGTACTATGCGCTTAAAATCACATTTGAGTGTCATCCTACAAAATTTTTCAAAGTCACGGACAATCAAACCTTTTCAAGAAGTGGAACTTTAAGAACCAAAGGCTCTGCTTTGGCTTTTCCGACAATTACCTTGACTGGTCAGAGTACGACTGAGGTTAGTTTCACAGTAGATAGGCAGGTCATTCGCTTAGAAAGACTTTCTGGAAGAGCCATCATGATAAATAACCCTAACAATCCTAGTTTCTTGGACGGAACAGGTTCCAGAATTAAGTGGACAGGGGATTTTATTACGATTGACCCAATCAAGAAACAAGATGTCGGGATTGTCTTAGGCGCTGGTATCAGTTCCATGACGATTGAGACTGTTTGGGGGTGGGCATAATGCTATATTTGCTTGAAAGTGATACTCGTAACGTTAAATGGAACGGTATTCCACTGCATGAAGCGACTTCAGCAATCATAAAAGAACAAATGAACGGGGATTTCATCCTTACTGTTCGCTACCCTATCACGGACTCTGAGATTTATCAGCTTTTCCGTGAAGATATGTTGATAAAGGCACCAGCTCCTGTGATTGGTCCGCAGTTGTTCCGTATCAAGAAGCCAGTAGAGAATGATGATCATTTAGAAATCACTGCTTATCATATCACTGATGATGTCATGCAGCGGTCTATCAATCCTCTGTCTGTCAACAAGCAGAGTTGTTGGCAGGCTCTTTCTCAATTGGTACAAGTTGCTAAGTCTCCTATCAATGATTTTTCATTTACCAGTGATATCACGGACAGGCGGACCATCAACACGAAAGAAGTAGAAACACTCTACAGCGTGTTAATGGATGGCGCTCACTCAATCGTGGGAACATGGGAAGGAGAGTTGGTTCGGGATAATTTCTCTATCTCAATCAAGCGAAACCGAGGAGAGGACAGAGGTGTTATCATCTCTACCCACAAAAATCTTAAATCTTATCAACGAACCAAAAACTCACAAAATGTTGTTACTCGAATTCACGCTAAATCTACATTTAAGGCAGAGGGCGCGAAGGAAGATACAACGATTGCTATAACAGTTGATAGTCCCTTAATTGGTGCCTACCCTTACATCAACGAAAGAAGTTATACAAATAATAACATTCAGACCGTTGAGGAGTTGACAAAGTGGGCTAGCGCTAAATTTACTAACGAACACATAGATAAGGCTACAGATGCCATCAAGATTGAAGCCTATGAACTTGATGGGCAAACTGTCCATCTGGGAGATACAGTCAACCTGAAAAGTTATAAGCACAATGTGGACGTTTATAAGAAAGCAATTGCCTATGAGTATGACTGTTTGGCCAACAATGGACAGGGAGCTTATCTAACCATTACCTTTGATGACAAAGTGAAGTCAGGGGGAAATGGTGGCGGTGTTTCAGCAGTAGCCAACGCAATCTTGGACAAGCAAGAAACACAATTTGACATTATGCTGGAGCGTGCGCTAGCCAACGCTGACCGTGCTTTTGATACTGAGTTTGCCAAACGTGAGAAAGCTATCACTGACGGTATCGAACTTGCCAAGTCCAAGGCAGAAGAAGTCAAGCAAGAACTGTCTGACACTATCAATCAGCGCTTTAATAACTTTGACAATGGACCATTGAAAGAAGCCAAGCGCAAAGCCGAGGAAGCCTTGCGAAATGCTGGCGCAAGTAGCTTGCTTGCTCAGGAAGCTAAGCGGATTGGGTTGGATTCTGTTGCTAAACTTGAAGCGTTTAAGTCACAGACTACGAGCGCTCAGACGGCCTTGTCAGGTGATTTGGATGCTCTGAAAAGGACCATTACGAACGATATTCGACCGAAACAGGCGCAGGCTGAAGCTGAGATTGCCAAGCAGGTTGAAGCACTTAACAAGACCAAAACCGAACTTGCGGGCGTCAAATCATCTCAGTCAACGTTTGAGCAGAGCACGACTCGCAGACTGTCAGAACTGACCAATTTGGCCAATGGTAAAGCCAGCAAGTCAGAACTCACACAGACAGCCGAGGAGCTGGCTAGTAAGCTAGTTAGTGTGCAGGTTGGGGGGCGGAATTATATCCGAGGAACAAGACGCATGGCTCTAGCCAGCGGATTGTGGACATCAGGGACCTTTAGGCCATCAGGAGCTGGAACAGCAAAGACTATTGATGTACCAAATAGTCCAGCGACTGGATTTGATAAAGCAATACGATTGACCTCAAGTAACGCTAGAGACCAAATCGGCATTGCTCAGGACAGGTTTGAAATAATGCCAGGAACTTATACTATTTCTGTTTGGGTGAAAGGTTCAGTTGGGCAAAGAGTTAAGTTGCAAACTTACTGGGAGCCTGACGATGCAACAGGTATAAGTTCATATTTTATCTTGAAAGATGATAAATGGACATATTTGACATTTTCAAGCGAGCGAAAAAAAGCTGGAACCGTATCAATTGGCTATGTATATCTCGTAAATGCTGATGCGGGAGAATACTTAGATGTTCTTGCGCCCCAGTTGGAAAACGGGAGTTTAGCGACAAGTCCGAAAGAAGCTCCAGAAGATACAGACGGCCAAATCTCAGCCGTCGAATCCAACTTCAGACAGCGCGCTGACTCGCTAGATGCTAGTGTGAGAAGTCTGACTGAAGGACTCAGAACCAAGGCGGATATCAGCGAACTCAACGTGACTGCTGAAAATATTAGGCAGTCGGTGAAGAAGCTTGAGACAGACACGCAGAACAAGCTAAATCAGAAGTTGAGTCAGGCTGAATTTGAAGTTCAAGCTGGCTCGATTCGTCAGGAAATACTGAACGCAACTAAGGATAAAGCAGATAAGACCTTGGTTGTGGCTGAAGCTGGGAAATTGCGAGAAGAATTTTCAAACTTGAGAGTCGGTGGTAGAAACTATTATCGAGATTCTGAGAAGATTCGAACAAGTAAGCGTTTCTTCTCGTTCCCTCTACATCCATACCTTACTCAAGAAAATGTAGGTGAAACATGGACTTTATCGTTTGATTTAAAAATCAATGAAGGTGGCGAGATTCGTCCTCTACTTTTCTATCACTATCAAACGAATCGCTTTGGTCTGAAAGCTAGGGCAAATATTACTCCAAGCAAAGAATGGCAACGTTTCACGTTCACAGGTCCAGTTATCTTTTCGAACGACGACCCTCGTTATTCGAGGGGAGAAATGGCTTTATACGATTACGCTGGAAACAATAACTATTCTGTGCGTAGGATTAAATTTGAAAAAGGCACTCTAGCAACAGACTGGAGCCCAGCAATCGAAGACACTGATGGTCTCATCACAGAAGCTAAGGCTACCTTTGAGCGGACGGCTCAGGGTTTGCGAACCGACTTATCAGCTATTCAGGAATATGTCAATAAAGATGGTCAGCGACAGGAAGCTCTACAGCGTTACACTCGCGAAGAGAGTGCTAAACAAGCGACAGCAGTCCGTGAGCTGGTCAATCGTGATTTTGTCGGTAAATCAACCTATCAGGAAGATGTGAGAGGTCTTGAGCGTAGGTTTGAAGCGATTACCAACCCACAAAATGGATCAATTGCCACTCAGATTGCCAACTACAAAACAGCAGTAGATGGCAGGTTCGCAGATATATCATCTCTACTTTCTGGGAAGGCGAATCAATCCGATTTCCAGCGTGTGAAGGAAACCAGTCAGCTATATGAGCGTATTCTGGGCAATACTGAAAATGGAATTGCAGATAAGGTTGCTCGTATGGCTATGACCAATCAGCTGTTCCAGGTTGAAGTTGCGAAGGCTACAAAAGGTGGCCGGAATTATATCAGAAATGGTCAATTTAAGAACGGTTCAAAAAACTGGCTTGAATTTCAATCTGTTAATTTTGGTTTGAATTTCAATTACCAGCATTCTTTAGCTAATCGAAATCGTCCAGGGCTACACTTTTATCACGATTCTCAAGATGTTGCTTATTATTTTGGGATTCAGCAATCTTTTGCATTTGATGGTGTTCGAGGTGAGAAAGTGAGTGTATCTCTTCTTGTTTCAAAAGATGGCGGTGCTAATAGTAATTTAAAAATCGGCTTGCACTATATCAAAAACAAGAATATCGCTGGGCAAGAGTGGCAAAGCATCCCGAGTTCGCAAATAACATCGAAGTATAAGCGTTTCACATTTACGTTTACTTTATCGGACGATGTCGAGAATCTGAACTTGATGCTTTACGGAGAAAAAGGGAAGATCATCAATCTCTATGTGACAGATGTTCAATTCGAAAGAGGTTCTGTCGCGACGGACTACAAAGAAGCTCCCGAAGACACAGAGGAAGCTATTCGCACGGTTCAAAGTCAACTTGCTGGTTCATGGTCTGTTCAGAACATCAACAGTGCAGGAGATATCATTTCAGGAATCAACCTAGGCGCTACCGGTCACAACCGTATTACTGGTAAGTTGACTCATATCACTGGTGATACTTTGATTGATAATGCTGTTATCAAGTCAGCTATGATTGATAAATTGAAAACGGCCAATTTTGAAGCTGGTTCGGTCACGACTACGATATTAGACGCTGAAGCGGTCACGGCTGATAAAGTGAAATTTGATGATGCGTTTATTAGGAAAATGATTGCAAATGAAGCATTTATTGACAAACTGACATCTAAGCGAATTTTTGCGACAAAAGTCGAGTCAGTTATTACTAGCTCAACTGTTTTAGAGGGTTATAAAGGTTGGATTGGTGGATTCCAGCTCGGAACGCATGATTCAGGTTACGGACGTTGGATAACTGGTCGCAATCACTTCTCGGTTGGAATGGGAAATGGCGAAGGTGGTGATGGCCGTACTGCACTATGGGTTAACTGGGGAAATAATTGGAGCGAACCTGGATACTATGCATGGTTCGTGAAAAATAATGGCAAGATGTATTGTTATAATACGGCTGAATTTTGGAAAACACCAATTATTAACGGCGACCTGAAAGTTACAGGAAGAATTCGTTATGATGGTGGTGTTTGGATTTATTCTGGTGAATACGAGAAGATTGGACGAAGCAGTAAAGATTATTTTTATCTGGAAAAAGCCAGTGGTGCCAGAGATTGGTTCCCAGCTTGGAACGATACTTCTGACCGCAGACTGAAATCAAACATTCAAGAGAGTAGTGTTTCAGGGGTTGATGTTATTAATCGTTTGAAAACGTATAGTTACCGAAAAGAATTTAATAACGAGGTAGAGGATATCTCATGCGGTATCATGGCTCAAGATGTGCAAAAGTACGCTCCAGACGCTTTTCGTGAGGGTCCAGATGGAGTTTACACATACAACACATTTGCACTGGTACCTTACCTGATCAAGGCTATCCAAGAATTAAATCAAAAAATAGAAAAAATGGAGAAAACAATAGCATGAATAACAACATGGACGCAGTAGTAAATCAGTTAACACTTGATTCGCTGACTAAAAAACTAGCAGTCAGTGAGCAAGAATCAGCTAAGAATGAAGCTCTTTATCTGTATGCAGCAAGCGAATTGCACACGATGAAAGAGGTCCTAGAATATGACCCAGCTCTAAAAGAGTTATTTGAAGAAACACAAGCTAAAATGAAAGGAACTAACTAATGAATTACGAAGTAGCAATTAAACCTTATTTGAAAGGTACAGAAAATGTAACAGTAGTCGCAATTAAGATGGAAAACAACGGACGCTATTCTTACGAGCAGGTAGAATTGCACGGTGACCATACGCAGGACAATGAAGCGACTTTGATTCAAGCAGTACTAGACCATATCCGCACAGAACTCGACCCAACAAGCGCCATCGTGCAAACACAGGCGAAATTGCAAGAAGCAGAACAGGAATTGGCTGATACAAAGGCTAAACAAACGGCTACAGACCAAGCAGTTAAGCATAATCAAGAAGAAACAGACCGCTATGGTAAAATCATCCATGCGGTCGTTTTAAATGCCGTAGCAGGCAAGACAATCGCCTATGGAACCAACTACAAGGAATTGGTTGAACTCATACCACTGGCTGAAAATGGCAAGCATTACCTGGCACATGACTTGATTACCATTGAAGATCCCACGCATGTTGAGATGGACGGTGAAGGCAAGCGTATCTTGATTCAGTTGAACAAGGAATTTACTTATAACGGTGAACCAGTCAGCGACTTTGCCCGAAACGGTCGTCTTGAAATGGACGGAACAGGCGCAGCATGGAAGTACGAACCTAAAGAATAGGAGGTGTGTATGCAAATTGAATTTTTCAATTTTTTCCGAAGCGTCGTCCAGACTGAAGATGGTCTGGTCTTGTACGCTCTGGCATTGATTGTCTCAATGGAAATCATTGATTTTGTAACAGGGACAATTGCTGCTATCGCAAATCCTGACATCGAGTATAAGAGCAAAATCGGTATTAATGGACTCCTTCGCAAAATTCTAGGGGTCCTTTTACTGATGATCCTCATTCCGATGTCTGTCTTGCTACCTGAGAAGACAGGCTTCGCATTCTTGTACTCGATCTATCTCGGGTACATCGCATTTACTTTTCAATCGCTCATTGAGAATTATCGCAAATTAAAAGGAAATGTCACTCTTTTTCAGCCAATCTTGAAAGCATTCCAACGATTGCTTGAGAACGATGATGACAAAAATAAAGGAGAATAATAAATGCAACAAATTAGTGAAATTATCGCAAACGGAGCAGTAAGCATTACAATTATTTTGCTTGCTATCGCAGTTAAAGCGTTCAAGGAGTACCTCATCAAAGAGGGCGGGGAAAGAGCGGTAAAAATCGCTGAAATCTTAGCTAAAAATGCGGTTCATGCCGTGGAGCAGGTCGCAGCTGAAACAGGCTATAAGGGTGATGAAAAGCTAGAGCAAGCTCGTGATAAAGTCCGAGCTGAGCTGACCAAATATAATATCAGCATGACTGACAAGGACTTAGACACCTTTGTAGAGTCAGCTGTGAAGCAGATGAACGACGCTTGGAAAGGGGAAGAGTAATGGATATCGATACAAGCAGACTACGTACAGACTTGCCGATTGTTGGGTTTGAGCCTTTCCGTCAAGTACATGCCCACTCAACAGGCAACCGCAACTCAACTGCTCAAAATGAGGCGGACTACCACTATAGAAAGGACCCTGGACTTGGGTTCTTTTCTCATGTCGTTGGAAATGGCCGTGTTATGCAGGTAGGTCCTGTAAACAAGGGAATGTGGGACGTTGGTGGCGGTTGGAATGCTGAGACCTATGCAGCAGTTGAATTGATTGAAAGCCATTCAACTAAAGAAGGGTTCATGACAGACTACCGCCTGTATATCGAATTGTTGCGAAACTTAGCAGATGAAGCAGGCTTGCCTAAAACTCTTGATACAGACGACTTGGCAGGTATCAAAACGCATGAATACTGTACCAATAACCAGCCGGATAACAGTAGCGATCACGTTGACCCGTATCCTTATCTTGCGAAATGGGGTGTTAGCCGTGAACAGTTTAAGCGAGACATTGAGAACGGGTTAGGCTCTGAAACAGGCTGGCAGAAGAATGATACAGGCTATTGGTATGTACACTCAGACGGCTCTTATCCAAAAGACAAGTTTGAGAAAATCAACGGAACTTGGTACTACTTTGACGGCTCAGGCTACATGCTTGCAGACCGCTGGAAGAAGCACTCAGACGGCAACTGGTACTGGTTTGATAACTCAGGAGAAATGGCGACAGGTTGGAAGAAAATCGCTGAGAAGTGGTACTATTTCGATGTAGAAGGTGCCATGAAGACGGGCTGGGTCAAGTACAAAGATACTTGGTACTACCTTGATAGTAAGGGCGGAAACATGGTATCTAATGAATTCGTCAGAGCAGGTCAAGGCTGGTACTACATCAAGGCAGACGGAACAATGGCAGATAAACCAGAGTTCACGGTAGAGCCAGAAGGCTTGATTACAGTTAAATAAATAGAAAGGAAACATTCTAAAATTTTTTCACCGCAGGCTCAGGCTTGCGGTTTTTTTGTTTGCTCTGAATCAAGAAAAACATCTAACCAACCGACATCAATGTCGGCAGCAAAACAAATGGTTTGCCTGAAAAAATTAGAGTTTGTATTTCTATTTTGCAAAAACACGCATTTTGAACGATTAGAAAACAAAATTACAATCCTATTGTTCAAAAAAGCGTTTTCTTGAAGAATAGGAAGGGGAATCGTGATGCATTATTGTCAAAAACGGTGTTTTGTTAAAAATAAAAACAGTGAAATTACTCACTGATCCTTTTGTAAACTATTAGAAATAAACTGACACTTCCTCAACTATACGGGCAAATAAGAGTATGAAAATGAATACGATGATGAATACGATTTAAAAAAACGATGGCAATTAATGGAAATGATTTAAAAGAAAAATAAGTAAAAAATGAACTATTGACAAGCAATAGCAAGTATTTGAAATCGTTGGGCACTTATAGTACAATAGGTTTAAATTCTTAAGAAAGTTGGTTCTTTATTGGAAACGCTAGTATTTTCAATCTCCGTTTTTTTAGCAGGGGTCTTGTCCTTCTTTTCTCCCTGTATTTTTCCTCTTCTGCCAGTTTATGCTGGAATTTTGCTGGATGATCAGGAAAGCGCAAAAAGTTTTTCCTTGTTTGGGAGAAAGGTTCTCTGGTCGTCGGGTTTGATTCGAACCCTTTGCTTTATCGCAGGTATTTCACTCATTTTCTTTATTCTAGGATTTGGTGCTGGTTACTTTGGTAATATTCTCTATGCCAATTGGTTTCGCTATACCATGGGTACGATTATCATTATTTTGGGCCTTCACCAGATGGAAATTTTTCATTTTAAGAAATTAGAGGTTCAAAAAAGCTTTACTTTTAAGAAATCAGAAGCCAATCGTTATTGGTCGGCCTTTTTACTCGGTATTACCTTTAGTTTTGGTTGGACGCCTTGTATTGGTCCAGTTTTGAGTTCTGTTTTAGCGCTTGCGGCTTCTGGGGGCAATGGCGCTTGGCAAGGTGCTATCTATACCTTGATTTACACTTTAGGGATGGCCATTCCTTTCTTGATTTTGGCTCTAGCTTCAGGTGTAGTAATGCCTTATTTTAGTAAAATTAAACGTCATATGATGCTACTGAAGAAAATTGGTGGTTTCCTCATTATTTTAATGGGAATTTTGTTACTATTAGGACAAGTAAATGTTCTAGCTGGAA
>ERZ773051.732-NODE-732-length-20595-cov-29.171081_pt1 | contig 20595 bp, 15 predicted proteins | sample MGYA00580631_ERZ773051 | MGnify/ENA primary metagenome ERZ773051 (study PRJEB29015, sample SAMEA2738137) | human oral metagenome | biome: human oral; feature: human-associated habitat; material: saliva | place: China | collected 2204 ... | reverse complement strand
AAAAATCAAAACCTTTGTCAATCACATGCCCAGCTTCTTGCAAGAAATGAAGAACCCCTTTTGGATAGTTGGTCCAGTTGTGCTCTTTTTCAAACTTGAGATCCGCTAAAGGCACTTCGATAATGCCCTTGTCCTCAAAGTTAGCTGAGTAGAAACGTAAAACTTGGTCGTCACGCTTACGGGCTGCACCGTAAGTTCCCAAGGAAATAGCAGCTGGAAAAACGTGCCCACCGTTGTAGTCTGTGTGTTCACCAATCAAATTGATACGACCTGGTGAAAAGAAGGTTTGGTCTGCTTCTTGACCAAAAACAGCAAGAAAGTCTTTGCGAAGTGCTTCTGCAGTAAGATGTTGTGTCATATGATTTCTCCTTTGAAGATCTCGTTAAGTTCCCTTAACGTGTAATCGTTTTCTTCTATTGTATCCAAGGGATCTCCCGAGGTCAATCCTTTTTACTCAAATTTTACTAAAGCATAAGTAAAAAAAAGAAAAATATGATATACTAACCTAAATCAAGGAGGTTTTATGGCTACATTAAAAGACATTGCTCAACTAGCCTCTGTCTCTATTGCGACCGTGTCCCGTGTTCTCAATCGTGACCAGAGCCTATCCGTTACTGAAGAAACTAGACATCGTATTTTGACCGTGGCTGAAGAGCTGGGCTATACCAAGCATCTTAAGACTGGAGAAGGTCATAAACTTAAGCAAAAGATTGCCATTATCCAGTGGGTTAGTGAACAAGGAGAGCTCGATGATCTCTACTACTACCAGATTCGTCTGGGTATTGAAAAAAGAGCCCAAGAACTGGATTACGATATCTTGCGCTATTTTAATGACCATCCTTTTACACTGAGCGAGGAAGTCATCGGGATTCTCTGCATCGGTAAATTTAGCCGAGCACAGATTACTGCTTTTGAGGAATACCAAAAACCACTGGTCTTTTTAGATAGCGACACTCTTTCCCTGGGACATACTTGTATTATCACGGACTTTTATACAGCTGTGAAACAAGTTATAGACCATTTCCTCAGCCAAGGAATGAATCGTATTGGAATCTTGACAGCTCTTGAAGAAACAACTGACCAAGAAGAAATCATCCAAGATAAGCGCCTCGACAACTTCAGAGACTATACTCAATCTAAAGGTATCTATCATGAAGAACTAGTCTTTCAAGGAACCTTCACTGCCCAGTCTGGCTACGATTTGATGAAAACAGCGATTCACAATTTAGGTGACCAACTTCCACCAGCATTTTTTGCTGCCAGTGATAGTTTAGCCATCGGTGCCCTCCGTGCCCTCCAAGAAGCTGGAATCAGCCTGCCAGACCGCGTCAGCCTTATTTCTTTTAATGACACTAGCCTGACCAAGCAAGTTTATCCTCCCCTTTCCAGCATCACCGTCTATACCGAGGAAATGGGCCGGGCAGGTATGGATATTCTTAACAAAGAAGTACTCCACGGTCGCAAAATCCCTAGCCTGACTATGCTGGGAACCAGACTGACTCTGAGAGAGAGTACAAGGAATGATTAAGATATTAGAATCTAGGCAAAAACTAAATTTCAAGATAAAATGAAGTAAATGTCCCCACAATCATGACCACCCGCATAGCGGGTGTTTTTTTTGTCTCGCACCTAACGGAGCGCGACGGACTGAAAGTCACATAATTAAAAAAGGTATAACAAATACTTTTTGATAAAATTATCACAGAAAAAAGAGCCCTTACGGACTCTTAAAAACTAAAGAAAAAGAAAACTCACTATACATTTAGAATTTATTTTAAGTAATTTAAAAATATTTCAAATACAATTCGTTCATCACTTCACATAATTTTTGAGTTTAAACTCTTTAATTTTTAAATTTTTATCGTATTCAAACAAGAAATCTTCAACATCAACAACTGAAATCTCTTTATCATTCTCAATAGAAATTAAAATATCGTATGAACCATTATCAAGTTGTTCCTTCAATTCTACATTAGACTTTCTAAAATCAAATACGCCTAGTTTTGAATAAATTCTACCAGGCAAAGTAATATCATTAGTTTCTATAAGTATCTTTACTTGATAGATTACATGATTTCTTATATTACTATGTGTCACCAATTGTACCAGAACAACAATTAAACTACAAAAAATTCCAAATATCCAAAAATTAGCACCAATAGCCATACCTATTCCAGCAGTTGCCCAAATACCCGCTGCCGTTGTTATACCACTAATTTTCTTGTCGCGAGTAAAAATAATACCACCACCAATGAAACTAATGCCACTAACAATTTGAGCTGCAACCCTAGATGTATCATAAGCAGGTGTATCTAAAAAAGCTTCTTTAGATAAAATCATCATTAACGCTGAAGTTAAAGCAACAATTACATGTGTTTTAACACCAGCTTGTTTATTACGAGCTTTTCTCTCATATCCTATTGCCCAACCACACGCACATGCAATTAATATTGAAATAACGTGCCTTAACTCGACAATACTATTAAATGAATGGTTAAAAATTGTATACATTACTTCACCTCATTCTAAAATGACATCGGTGTCATCATTTATATTTTACTACTTTTCTAATAGTATATCAAATAAAAAAATCGGCTTTTTTTAACCGATTAAAAACTTTGTCTTCTTACAATTTGGGACGATATTTCAACAGATTCAATATCCTCACCATTAATAATTGATAAAACACCTTCAATCAATTTTTTAGCCAACATGATATAATCAGGAGAAATTGTAGATAAAGCCGGAGTATAATATTGAGAAATTGGAATATTGTCAAATCCGATTATTGAAATATCATCAGGAATAGTAATTTCCTTCTCATAGCAAGCACGAATCAATCCCTGTACTTTCTCATCCCCAGATACAAAAACCAAATCAGGATAATTTTGATTAGATAGATGTCTTGTAGCATATGAATAAACAGAATCTATTGTAGTTAGACCATATACTACTTTCAAATCCATTTCATAGTTATTATCATTTAAAAAAGCACGAACCCCTCTCTCTCGATCAATATTAACAAGGGATTCTCCTCCCATAAGTAACCACATACTATTAATGTTTTCTTTTGATACTAATTTCATCATGTCATAAGTGGCCTGAAAATTGTTGTTAGAAACATACACAACATTAGGTGTTCTAGATTCTCCAAAAACTATGAATGGCATTTTATTCTTTTGCAAGTAATTAATCCGAATATCTTCTTTACTTTCATAAAATACTATTACACCATCTATCAAGCTTCCTGTACTCGAGATTATTGAATTACTAATTGTATCTTCTTCACTAAAATATTCAACAATAGCGTTAACACCATACTCTTTACAAGTTTGTAAAACTTTATCTAATAAAGTTTGGAACCAAATTAAAGGAAAAGAGTCGATTTTTTTTACAGAAATCAATATATTTATAGCTTCTTTTTTAGTTAAATTTCTTGCATACGCATTTGGAATATACGACAATTCCTCTATAACTTTTTGAATCGCTTGATAAGTTTCTTCTTTAACATTTACTCCACCATTAATAACTCGTGAAACTGTTTTTGGAGAAAAACCTGATAAACGTGCAATATCATAAATAGTTACCTTTTTCCCATTTATATTTTTCATTTCAGTCCTCCATTACGAACATTCTAATATTACTATACAATATTTAATTTTTTTTAACAAGAGAATTTTGTAAATTATTTAAGATCCACAAATTCACAAAATTAATTTTACAAATATTCTTCCCCTTCAAAAAAGTTTAAATTGCAATTCACACCTTTATTTTTAAGAATGTTTCCAACTTCACGACAAATAAATTCATATGAGAAAAAACTACCATAAAATTGTAGATTAACTTTTTCAGTAAAAATTGTTGGATTTATAAAAATATATAATAGCCTGTCAATGTAACATTCTAACATAGACTTAATTTTTTCTTTAAAAATAACATTTGTTATCAACTCATCAGGAGGTAAATGAAAGGGAAACACCATTTCACAAATATCATAAAAAGAAATAAATTTGTATACTTGTATCAAACAATTATTATCAAAATATTCTATTTTACCTAAATCAAAATAGATTTTAAAATCTTTCATAAAAACCTCTGAGCAAAAATCTACTCAAAAATTAGATGATTAAAACATCTAAAAAACAAAAGGACAAAAACATCTGTCCCTTTGTTTACTAAATTTCAGCTAATTTCTTCGACATAAATAACACCTACAATATTAGCAATTTCTTCCATCAAACGAAGATGTTCAAATCTTCCTGATAGTTCTAGAGTAATAAATGATGCTATTTTTTTTTCTGGAACATCAAAATATTCAATTCTTTCTGAATTAACATCTCCAAATGCAGTTCTAGAATCAGTCATTCTAATGCCATTCTCAGCACAGTATACTAGTACCCGATTATATGCCTCTGTAGATCTAACAACGATATACAATTCGATTATCTTTGAACGACTTTGAAGATATTTTTTTAAAGGTTGGAACATAGTTATAACACTCCAAACAGACATTGCTCCTAGTACGGCTCCTTCATAAAAACCAACACCTATAGCTAGACCGATTCCAGCTGAAGCCCATATTCCGGCTGCAGTTGTTAAACCAGTTATTTTCTTTTTATCTGTAATAAGTATTGTTCCAGCCCCAAGAAAACCAACACCTGATATAACTTGCGCACCTAAGCGTGTAGGATCTCCTGTACCAAATTTATAAGATACATACTCATTAGTCATCATAATTAAACATGCAGCCAGACAAACAATACTATGTGTACGAATACCTGCTGGTTGAGATTTACTTCCTCTCTCTAAACCAATTACTCCACCAATAACTAATGAAAGTACAATTCTTAATACAATTTCGATATATGATAGTCCTAAGCTTGTTGCATTCATTATTATTTCCTTTTTCTACTAGCTGGTCTCTGAGTAAAGTATAATACAGAACCAGAAATTATCATTAATACAATAGTATAAACGAATACAAGTGCTTGAGCATTTGAAGTTGCTGTTTCATCACCTGCTGAACGAATAGTTATACCCAGCGGTTGAGCTAATGGATGGTAAAGAAATACAGATAAGTCGAAGTCAGTTAATAAAGAGTTAAAGTTTAAAGCAATAACAGAGAGAACAACCGGTAAAATAAATGGAATGATAACCTTCATCATAGTATAAAAAGGTGAAGCACCCATACTTCTTGCTGCATCTTCCATCTCATCATCAACACTAAATAAAATAGCACGTACCATTCTATAAGAAAATGGGATTTTTACAACTATATATGCAATAAGTAGAATTACCAAACTACCTACCAAAATCTGATTCAAGACAAGAAATTGTGGCTGATTAAAAGTAAATAATAAACTTACTGCTAAAAGTGTACTTGGTAGTAACCAAGGAAGTAGAGCACCATATTCAAATAAGAAATCAAAACGAGCTTTATGTTTTCTGACAACACGAGCAAATACAACTGCGAGAATTGTTGCTGTAGTCGCAGCGATAATAGAGTAAATAAAGCTGACCAAGAATGGAGAGAATGCCACACTATTACTAAAGAATAAGCGATAATTTTCTAAAGTAAAGTTTGATAATGTTAAGTTACCTGTTTGAATTGCAACTGGATCTGTAAATGAGTATAATACTATAAAAATTAGTGGAAGCATGAAAACTGTGAACAATCCATATGCTACAATGTGAGCAATGATATTCCAAGGCTTAGACGCAATTTTTTGTTTTTTAAGAGGCGCTTTAGTCTTAGAGATAGAAATATAATTTCCACCTTTTTCTATCTTATTCATGATAGTAAGCAAAATTGTAGTTGCAATACCTAAAATAATTGCAAGTAAGGCAGCTAAATCACGAGAATTCCCCATCCCTGCAAATGTAATAATCATTGGATTTATAGTTTGAAATCCTTTACCACCAACAATCATGGGTGCTGCTACTGCAGATAAACCACTAAGAAAAACCATAATAGTAAGTGCAAATAGAGTTGGAATTAAGGTTGGTAACACTACTTTTCGGAAAACAGTAAATGGTTTTGCTCCCATATTTCGAGCAGCCTCAATAGTGTGATAGTCAACGCTTCGAATTGTATTTGTTAAAAACAATGTATGATTAGCAGTTCCTGAAAATGTCATAATGAATAAGACTGCACCATACCCAATAAACCAGTTAGGGTCTAAAGAAGGGATAACATTTTGTAAAAATTTTGTTATCAATCCATAAGGACCATAGACAAATTTATATCCAGTCGCTAAAACCACTCCTCCATAAATTAAAGAGGTCATATAACCTAATTTTAAAATTTTAGCACCTTTAATATCAAAGTACTCTGTAAATAGAACACAAAGAATACCTACGACATTAACTGTAATAATGAGTGAAAATGCTAACTTAAAACTGTTCATAATACTCTGAAGTGCCCTCTCAGATTTTAGAACACGATGTACAGCATCAAGGGAAAATTCTCCTCCTTTTACAAATACATTAACTACTAGATCAAAGTTTGGATAAATAATAAATGTTACTAAGAACCAGATTAACCCTAAACGAATAAGCCAATCTTTTAAATTTAATTTATGACGCATACTGCACCTCCTTAAAATTGCAGAACGTCTGATGGTGTGATAAATAATTCCACACTTTCTCCGACAGATCTAATAGCAGCCTGACTATCAATACTTGTTACATTAAGAATCTGACTTTCAGAAACTTTTATTGTATAGTGAATTGTAACTCCAGAAAACTCAACATCAATAATTGTCCCTTTTAGAATGAAATCTTGTTCAGTTTCACGATTGAATCGAACTTTCTCTAATCGAATGTATCCTTTTTTATCTTCTAAGAAAACGCTTGCATTTTTCAGTAATACTTCGTGGACTGTTTCATCGGTCAAAACATTAATATCTCCAATAAAATCACATACAAATTCAGTTTGAGAATTATGATAAATCTCTACTGGTGTACCGACCTGTTCGATGTATCCATTGTTAAAGACTGCAATTCTATCAGATAAAGTCAAGGCTTCCTCTTGATCATGAGTAACATATAAAGTAGTAATACCTAACTCTTTTTGAAGTCTTTTCAACTCTTTTCTCAAATCTACACGTAATTTTGCGTCAAGGTTTGACAATGGTTCATCTAAACATAGAATCTTAGGTTCAAGAACCAGAGCACGAGCCAATGCTACCCTTTGTTGTTGACCCCCAGATAATTCTGATACATTACGCTGTAACTGTTGATCAGAGATCTTAATTTTTGCTGCTACTGCTGATACTTTAGCTTTAATAACATCTGGAGCTACCTTCTTAACTTTTAAACCAAATGCAATATTATCAAAAACAGTCATAGTTGGAAATAGCGCATAAGATTGAAATACAATACCAATTCCACGCTTTTCAGGTTCCAAATGAGTGACATCTGTTCCATTAACTTCAATACTTCCTGATGATGGATCTAGAAAACCTACCAATGCTCTCAAAGTAGTTGATTTACCACATCCTGAAGGCCCAAGAAATGTAAAAAATTCCCCTTCATGTATATCTAAATTCAGATTATCAATTGCAACAAAATCACCATATTTAATTTGAATATTATCAAATTTAATCATCTCACTAACTCCCTCTATTACTAAACCAAAAGCCTCTCTTTATTTCTTCCATAAATTTAGAAATAATAGAGAGACTTGGACATAAAAATTAACTCTTATTTCTTATTGTACGTATTCTAATTCAGCTTTTTCTACCCATTCATCCAAATGCTTTCCAACAGCTTCCCAGTCAATATTTTGTGGTTTCACTTGATCAACAAATTTTTTCGTATCTTCAGGTAACTCTTTTAGGGCATCTTTATTTGCAGGAATAGATCCAAAGTTCTTACTATATTCTACTTGAATTTCTGATTGACCAAACCAATCAATAAATTCTTTAGCTAACGCTTGTTTTTTACTAGTGCTTAAAACCATAGTTTGTTCAGTTACAAATGGTACACCAATCTCAGGAGTCATAACTTTGAAAACAACATTTTGTTCTTTTTGTCCAACTAATGCACCAGAACCCCACATCATTCCATATTGTATTGGATCTTCTTTGTCTAACATCTTAACAATTGAACTTTCTCCCTTTTGAAGAGTGTATGCATTTTTCAAATATTCTTTTGCTGCTTCCCAACCTTTTTCGGAAACACCTAATTCACCTTTATCATCAAGGTATCGAACTAAGATACTTGCTAGAATTGCACGTCCTGTACCACCTTGAAGACCAGAAATTGAATATTTACCTTTATACTTACTACCTAATTCAGTCCAATCTTTAGGCATTTCTTTTACATCAGGCGCCCCAATTAAAACTAATGGTTGAACAATCACAGGATTATAATAATTATCTTTATCTGATAAAGATTGATCAATTTTATCTAACCATTTAGGCTTGTACTGTACTAGTAATTTTTGATCTCTAATTTTATTTGAATCAACAGCACCAATTCCAAATACCATATCTGCAACTGCATTATTCTTCTCGGCAATAACACGGTCTGCTAATTGAGCGCCAGCGATATCAACCATTTTTATATTAAAACCAGCTTCTTTTGCTTTAGCAGTTAACCAATCACCACGACCATTTGATACTGAGTTCGAATAGATTACTAATTCTTGACTTTTATCAGCTTTTTCTTCAGATGAAGAAGCAGTCGTAGAATTTGAACCTCCAGAGCAAGCAGCAAGTGTAGTAAGAGCAACTCCCGTTGCAAGTACAGTAGACCAAACTTTCATTTTTTTCATGATAAGTTCTCCTTTTTTATTATTTTATTTAAATTTTTCGTGATATGGAACAAATTGTCTCATATCTTCAAATACAGTATAGTCAATACGGTTTACAGTAATAGTTGGAATCTTCTCTAATAAAATTTCAGTTAATTCTGCTCTGACTTTAGTAAACTCTTCTTCCTCCTCTTCGGTTAGAGGAATCCGAAGATACCCAATTGAAATATGGAATTGATATCTATCATGATTAGGGAAACGAACACCTGCTTTTTCTGAGACATAAGTACGAATTTCTTCTAATCTCTTTGCAGAAGCTTCATCTGCAGGTTCAACTAGTATGTTTTGTTTTCCCATTTCAGTTACACGCATATGAATTTCTTCATCCAACAATGGAAAAATTTCAAGTTGTTTAGCAAAGTAATCATGTATTTCCTGTAAAGGTGTATCTAGAGGAAGATTACTGCTCCAAAACTCCGTTTCACGATTTTCATGGCACAACAATTCAATTACAGTCATGTGAATAGAATTCCTTGGAGTTAAAGTAAACTTATCGATAAATGGTAATTCTCTATAACGTGATTGAATAATATCAACAACTTCCATCAAATCTTGTTTAGTATAAAGATTTGCTACAACTGTATTCCCAGGGAAATGATTAAATTCCCCATTCTCTTTGAACTTAATTTTTGTTAAGTTTTTCATATAAAGACCTTCTTTTTTATATTTGACATCGGTGTCATCATGTTTACATTATACAATGAAACCGTTTCCTTTGTCAAGCGCTTTCAAAAATTTTTTTAAAAAAATTTATCTTTCATTAAATATGAATTTCATTAAAAGGTTAAGTAATTTTTCCAAAATACAGCACTCATATAGACAGTATCATCAATTATAGCCATTGGGATTTTTTGATTGCCAATTCCATGTATCTCTACACATGTCTTCAATCGATTTTGTTGTCCTCCAATTTAATTCCTTATATGCTTTGTCTGCATTTGCATAACAAGTTGCAACGTCTCCTGAACGTCTTGGAACTATTTTATAAGGAATAGGGACCTTATTAACACTTTCAAATGTATTTACAAGTTGTAATACACTAGTGCCTTCTCCCGAGCCTAGGTTATAGATATAAACATCTGTTTTTTCAGATACTTTTTCTAAAGCTTTTATATGTCCTATTGCTAAATCTACTACATGGATATAATCACGCACACCAGTACCATCAAGCGTATCATAATCATTTCCGAACACACTTAGCTCTGACAGCTTACCTACCGCTACTTGTGCAATATAAGGCATCAAGTTGTTAGGAATTCCTGAGGGATCTTCCCCAATCAAACCAGACTCATGAGCACCAATTGGATTGAAATAACGAAGCAACGCAATACTCCATTCTGAATCTGCCACATGAACATCTTTTAAAATTTGTTCAAGCATCACTTTCGTATACCCATAAGGATTTGTCGCACTTGTTTCCATCGTCTCAATTAGGGGTGACTGATTGTTAATTCCATATACAGTCGCACTTGAAGAAAAGACAATCTTTTTAACATTAAATTCTGACATCACTTCAACAAGTGCTAATGTACTCATAATATTATTTTTGTAGTACATCACAGGCTTTTGCACGGATTCTCCGACAGCTTTATAACCTGCAAAATGAATTGCAGCATCAATCGATTCTTGTTCAAATACCTTTCTCAATGCTTGTTTATCACAAACATCTAATTCGTAAAACACGGGACGTATTCCTGTAATTGCTTCAATACGGTCTAGCACCAAGATGCTAGAGTTCGAAAGGTTGTCGACAATGATGACTTCCTTTCCTAAATTTAGTAATTCTACTACGGTATGGCTACCAATATAACCAGCTCCGCCTGTTACCAATATTGCCATTTGGGTTTCCTCCTAATTAATTCCAACCGACTTAACAAATCTCATAAACGCTTCATGCCCAGACGGTGTATTCTTATAAACTCCTGCATCTTCCAGAACTCTCGCAAACACTTGTCCTACTTCGTGTTGAACTACGCTATTAACCTCTTCTTTATTAATGCGAGGATATTTTTCTTTCAATTGGTCGGCCCATTCTAAATGATAATCCGCAATTGCGTTATCCTCTCCTAAAAGATATTTTCCAACTTCTTCTAACTCTGGTTTCAAACGAGGTGGTAATATCGCAAGTCCCATCACTTCGATTAACCCGATATTTTCCTTTTTAATATGTTGTACATCTTGATGAGGATGGAAAACACCATCTGGGTATTGTTCAGTAGTATGATTATCTCTTAGAACAATATCTAATTCATATCTCCCGTCCACTTTACGAGCAATAGGAGTCACCGTATGGTGTGGGACATCTTCAGTCATAGCAATGATGTCTACTTCTAAATCTGAATATTCCCTCCACTTATTTAGAATTTTATTAGCTAAATCTAACAATCGATTTTTATTTTCACTTTGTAACCTAATTACTGACATTGGCCATTTTACAATACCAGCATTAACATCCTCAAAGTCTTTAAAACGAAATTCACTCTCAAATTTTGCTTTTTCCATTGGGAAAATATGTTTCCCTCCCTGGTAGTGGTTATGACTAAGAATGGAGCCTCCTGAGATAGGAAGATCAGAATTTGAACCAGCAAAATATCCTGGCAAAATATCAACAATCTCCAATAATTGTTCAAATGTTTTAGAGGTAATAGCCATTGGTACATGTTGACTATTTAAAAATATCGCATGCTCATTAAAATATGAGTAGGGAGAATACTGGAATCCCCATACTTCGTCACCAAGTTTCAACCGAATAATTCTATGATTCGAACGTGCTGGATAATTTATTCGCCCCTGATATCCTTCATTTTCCATACATAGTAAACATTTGGGATAATTAGTTGCTTTTACTAATTTTTCAGCAGCAATTGTTTTTGGATCTTTTTCGGGTTTTGACAAATTTATCGTAATCTCTAGCTCTCCGTATTTAGTTGATGATCGAAACTCAATATTCTTAGCAATAGCAGAAGTTTTAATATAATCACTATCTTTACTTAACTTATAAAACTCTTCAACTGCTTCTTGAGGTGATATATCATATGAACTCCAAAAAATATCATTTAATCGACTAGGTAAAGGAACTATGAAATTCATTAACTCTGCTCCTAAACATTCCTTTTCCTCGATTAAATCTTTAATTTTACCGTTTTTTAAGGCGATTTCCACTAAGTAATCTTTTATTTGTTTCAGGTCATTTTCATCGGAAATGCGATCAGTTCCCTCCTCACCTATTAACGCTAGTACTCTATTTTTCACATATATTTTGTCAATTTCATTATACATTCCGTATTCAATTACTCTATCAACAAAATTATCAATAATTGTTTTCATATATTTTTCTTTCTAATTTATGTTCCCATATTTTCTATACATTATCCATTTATAAATTGATTGCGTAGTATGAGCAATTTTATCAAGGTGATGAATAATATCTAAAGCACCAATTACTTCAGAAACATTCCCATCATCTTCAAATATGTAATTCATTATTTTCTTTTCAATATTTGTACTAAGCTCTTCTATCTCATTCTGTTTTTGTATAACAACCATATCTAAACATCCAGATTGTTCCTCTCTATAACAAGATATAGCCCTATTCATATGCAGTCCGATAACTTCATGAAGTATTTTTATTTCTGAAATAATTTTCTTCAAAATTTCATTATTTTGAATAATCTGTAGATTTTTTAAAATTTCAACAATTCTATCCCCAATACGTTCAATGTCAGTTGATATTTTTATTACACTAATAATTCTTCTTAAGTCATATGAAACGGGATGTTGTAAACAAATTAACTCATATCCTTTTTTATCAACATTTAGAACTGACTCATTTATGATTAAATCTTCTTTAATCAATTCTATTCGTTCTTCATTTGATAAATATTCAAATAACTTCTCATATTTATCAAGCACAGATACCCAAATGGTCTCTAAATTATTTGATAATTCTATAATTTCATTTTCTAAATATAACCTTAACATTTAGGTACCTCTTCTTAACAAAGTTCAATAGTAACAATTAATATTTTAAACAATATATCAAACATCAATAACTACAATACTTGCATCATCTTTCTTTCCATAGATTGGATCAATAGCAGAAGAATTAAATCTCATCTTAATTAACTCTTCAAAAGTTTTATTTTGATTATTTTGATAGAATTCATAAAAGCCATCGCTCATTAAAACAATTTGTTCACTAGTAACATCTATTTGATTAATAATAGCATGGTCTAAAAATCTCTCATCCAACGAACCTATCCAGTACCCACTCGGTTGATTAGATAATTTTCTGATTTTTTGTAAAATAATTTTTTTATTTAAAACACTATTTGTACCAATTGAATCTTTTATCTCATTTTTCCCTTTTTCAAATAAGTTATCTACTCTATGATCAGTTATTTCCATTTCGTTTACTAACATGACACAGTCACCTAGCATCATATACTCCAACTTTTTTTCTGAAAGTTTAGCAAATATAAAAGCAAATGTTGGTAAGCGATAATACTCTGTTAATTCATATGAGTTTAAACCGATTTCATCTTTAACCTCGAGTAAAGCAGTTTCAAATATTTGTTTAAGAGTTTTTGATTCTTTACAATTAACCGACAAACTTTCTGATAAAATATGTACAACTTCTGAGACTGAATAACCTATCTCCTCTTTAGAATTATATAAATCTGTAGCTCCATCAATAATCCAAAAATACTGATTTTGTGAACCTACAGCATCCTCATTTTCTACGGAACTTCCTTGTATCGAACAAATTTTATTTATCTTTACCATAATACTTCAACCCTTTTAGTGTCAAAAGTAAACCAATTCCTGTCACTGTTAAGAATAGTTCCATAATCTTGTTCGAACCAGTCTTTGGTAATTTTTGTTTTACATCTACTATTTCTTTAGATTTATTAATATGATTTTCAGTTTCTATGCCATCTCCAACTATTTTATGGTTCACTTCTTCTGTCTTATTATCTTGTTTATTGTCGATCTTGTCATTAATTTGTCTATTATCTTTACTTGAGTTAAACTCTCCGTTCTTCTGGTTACTATCAATTACATTATTTGAATTAGATTGTTTTTCATGCACATATGAACTTGTTTTAAATTTTTCCTCTTTGTTTTTTTCTTTTTCGTTTTTATCACTTAAATTATTTGTTACAATTTTGTAAAGCCCATTCTCCGTTACAATATTGAAATTACCATCGCTATCACGTATAACAGGTTCTTTCCCATTTGCATTAGATTTGATGAATGATATATACTTACCGGATAAATTATAAAATTGGTTATTTAAAACGGTTATTTTACCCTTTGAATCCTCAATAACAATTCCTTCTTTACCACCGAATATACTATTCTCTGACACTACTAAATTATCACTAACTCGTAATAATTCAATATTTGGTTGTTCTGTTTCCTTAGAATTATTATTAATTACATTTTTTGTTACAGTAATATCTGATACTTTTCCTAAATATTCTGCACTATCTTTTGCTACTCTAATAGCCTTTGTTTTAGGATCAGAAATATAAAATGTATTTTCAGTAATAACGACTTTCTTATTTAAATCAAGTTCATCTTTTACATTTTTATAACTATAAGCATTTATTAAGGCTGCACCATTTTCTCTATAATGTACACTTTCTCCTTTTACTTTCTTATCAAATCTATTTCCTTTAATTAAAATATCAGTAAATCCTGTAAAACGTACACCTGCATACATCATGTTATCAAAATGATTATTTAAAATTTTAATATTAGAGGGGTTCTGTGTCGACAATGTTTGATAGTGTGTACCAATTGCTGTTACTAATTCTCCAGATTTATCACTTTTACCAAAATATGAATTTTGAATAGTAACATTTTCAGATTTTTTCCCATCATCATTCAAAGCATAAGGAAAACCTTTTCTAGTCAATGGTTCAATCTGAATACTCTCCTTACTTATAATTTGCCCATCTTTCATAGTTTTAGGTAAAGCTTGACCAAGAAAACGAGAATTATCGACTAATACATTTTTCGAACCTGCAATTTGAATAGCATGCCCTTGATAACTATCCTTGAATGTTACGTTTTTTATAGTTACGTTATTTGAATTCCCAATAGCAAATGCACCTGAAGAATTTATAAGTGGTAGATTTTTTGCTTTAGTTCCTTCTTCATTCAAAGCACCGTTCATATCAATCGTACCACCAGAATAACTAATATCTTCTGTTGGGCCCCATTCTACTTGCGCACCATCATCCGTAAATAAACCTGTCATAAAAACAATAGAAGGGTGATTCTTAATATTTATACCATTTAGAATTGTAGCTTTCTCATTCAATTCTAAGTGTGTATGACTTTTTAAAAAAACAATTTCTTTTACTAAATAAGTTCCTTCAGGAAAATATACATTTCCTCCACCTAGTCCTTTAGCTGCAGCATCTATTGTATCTTGAATTGCTTGACGATCATCATTAACCCCGTCACCTATTGCTCCATAATCTTTAACATTCAAAGCTACGTGTTCGTTCAGATTAGTACTTAAAATAGTATTCACTTCCATCCCAGAGATGTTACCAATCATAGTATCATTTGTTATATCAGGTTTATTTTGATTAATACTCACTCCTCCATTATTATCAGTACTTAAACTTGAATTGTTATCAAGACTGAGAGTATCAGAATGGGGTTCCGCAGATAATGATGTAGATGTGCTACTCAACAAAGAGTTCATTTGCATATTATCTTTAGACGAAGAAGTTTCACCAACTACTTCATTAGCTAAAACACTTTGTGTTCCAATAAATAAAACCGCTAAGAGAACTGAGCAAACTCCCACCTTAGACTTACGAATAGAGAAAACCTCATTTTGTTGAAAAGATTTCATATTAGCCTCCAATTAAAAATATTATGTCCTAATTTAATATTCATATAAATTCCATACCAGAAAATGACACCGCTGTCATTTTCTTTATAATATATTTTTAAATCAAAATTGTCAAGGAATAACACAATAAAATATCAAAATTGTGAAAGCGTGACCATTTATATATCTAACCATACTTCTAATAATTCTTTAACCTTCCATTCAAAAGTGATTACTATCTTTCTTAGCTTGAACATAAAAATATCCTATTCACTGTATTTAAAGCATGTTGATATCTCGTAAAATACTAATTTATAAATACAAGAACAAATATCTTGTCATGCAAGCATTCACCAGGTATATTTACATGAATATCGTTCATATAGCGGATTGAAATCAAAACAATACAATATATTTCTTAAATAGATTTTCTATAAAAGCTAGATTCAAGCTCTATAAAAATAGACGCAGTTCTTCTAAAATACTGGAATAGGACATATAGATCATTGTAGACACGTGTTTTATAGATTATTTCAAAAGAATGACTAGAACATGAAAAATAGTCTCAAAACTTTGAACAATATTCTGAAAACAAAAAAGAAAGACGCGAGTTTCCACAACCTCATTCGTGGAAACTCGCGTCTTTCAAAAAATAGGGTGAATTGAAAACTAGAACAAGACACTACATTTTCTAAATGATGCCTAATAAAAATTCTAAATGCTACACCAAATTGCTCACATCTCATTTCAAACCATACAGTATATTGAAACTATAAGAGTACACCTTTGCTTCTAAAATATTGCTAGAAATTAATTTGACTATCCTGATTAATTTGTCCTGTTTTTATTTCATTTTACTATAGGACTTTCAATTGAAAACAACAGTTTTACACTCAATTAGACTTTTTAGAAACAGAATCACTATTACTTGACTGTAGTTTGTCATTTTTTTGATGAAGTTAGCACTTTTTCAGAAACTGTTTTGAAAGTCTCAATGATATAGTCCACTTCTTCATCGCTTAATTTAGTGTGAAGAGGGAGCGTAATTTCATTTTCAAAGAAGGCATAGGCCTTAGGATAATTCGCCATATCAAAGCCAAGATTCTTATAGGCTGTTAAGAGTGGAAGCGGTTTATAGTGTACGTTACTTGCAATTCCTGCTTTAGCCAATTCTTGAATGATGAGGTTGCGTTCTTCTAGGCTTGCTCCTTCTACATGGGTGATGTAGAGGTGGCGTGAAGATTCGACACTATCAGTCTTGTGTGCCAATGGATGGATACGAGAACCTGAAAAACCACGATCATAACGGTCCACGATGTCCTTACGCCGGCCAAGCAAACTTGGGTAACGATCCAATTGTACCAATCCAAGTGATGCCATGATATCTGTCATATTGCACTTGTAGGCTGGTGTTACGATATCGTATTCCCATGAGCCCAGTTGCATCTTGGCAAGAGCATCTTTTGTTTGACCATGAAGGGAAAGGATTTGGAATTCCTTGTACATTTCTTCATCGTCAATAGCTGGATTTGCTTTCCAGGTCGCACTTCCTCCCTCAGCAGTTGTAAAGTTCTTGACTGCGTGGAAAGAGAATGATGTAAAGTCAGCGATTGAACCAGCTGGTTGTCCTTTATAGCTTGAGCCCAGAGCATGGGCACTATCAGAGACAATCACAATACGGTTAAAGGCCTTTTGCCACTTGCTAGCCGCTATAAATAGGTCACGTTTCTTTTCTACAACTTGGAACAAACGGTCGTAGTCACAGATAATACCCGCTAGCTCTACCGGTATGATGACTTTAGTCTTCTCAGTAATAGCTTGTTCCAGTTGGTCATAATCCATCTCAAAGGTATCTGCTTGAATATCAACCATAACTGGTGTCGCACCTACGTGAGTAATAACACTGCATGATGCTGTATAAGTCATAGCTGGAACGATGACTTCGTCACCAGTCCCTACTTCAAGTACGCGCAAGATCAATTCAAGAGCTGCTGTTGCAGAGTTGAGGCAGACTGTCTTAGGTGTCTGAGTATAGGCAGATAGACGACGCTCCAATTCTTTTGTCTTTGGACCTGTTGTGATCCAACCAGAACGGAGGGTATCTGCTACTTCAGCAATTTCAGCTTCGGTAATATCAGGTGGTGAAAATGGAATATTGTAATTTGGCATTGATTTACTCCTTTAACTTGTGGCTACTTTATTTTAAAACTTCAACGACCGTCTGCAACATGATTTTGATATCACCTATGAAACTAAAATCACGCAGATAGGCTAGGTTAAAGTGCATTTTCTCTGGAAGAACTCTTTCTACATAAGCCTGATCAACTGTCATACCTTTTGCCGTCATTTGACTGATAATAGTATCCTCGTCCTTATAGTTGATACTAGCCAGGGACGTAATTCCCGCCGGCAATAACAAGGTCGCCATCATCTCAGGACTATATTGCTCAGTGTAGCGTGGTACTTCAGGTCGTGTTCCTACAAAGGACATTTCCCCTTTTAGAACATTGACCAACTGAGGTAGTTCATCCAAACGGACACGGCGGATGAATTGACCTACCTTGGTAATCCGACTGTCATTTGCAGAAGTTACGAGACTTCCTTTTTTATCCGCATCTGTCACCATGGTCCGGAACTTCCAAATCTTGAAATGTCTGTTGTACTGGGTTACCCGTTCTTGCTTGTAAATAACAGGCCCCTTGCTATCGAGTTTGATCCAGATACTTAGAACAATAAATAAGGGTGAGGTCAAGAACAATAGGACCAAGGCTAGTAAGAAATCCAAACAACGCTTGAGGACCAGACTTCCTTTTCTTTGAGAGACTAGCTGGTAGTAGGGTTCAACCTCGTTTAATTGCATCTCGAGGGGTAGTTCATCCCATTTCAGCATGCATATTCTCCTCTGTTTTTAGTATAGTAAAATTTATCAACATCCTTCATTATACCACAAATTAGATAGCTAGGTGAAAGAAATCTAGCATTTTAAATCTTCCTTTTAAGATAAGGCTCCTGCTTGTAAGCTATACATCTTGTGATAAGTTCCACCTAAAGTCAAGAGCTCCTCGTGTGTTCCACTCTCGATAATCCGGCCCTTATCTAAGACATAGATACAATTAGCATCTTGGATGGTAGAAAGACGATGGGCGATGGCAATGGTTGTCCGCCCTTTTCGCATCTTTTCCAAGGAATTCTGAACCAGAGTTTCTGTTTCCGAATCAATATTGGCTGTCGCTTCATCTAAAATCAAGATTTTAGGCTGACTGGCGACTGTTCTGGCAAAGGCAAGAAGTTGACGTTGACCAGTTGAAAAGCTAGAACCTCTCTCTGAAACAGGAGAGTTATAGCCTTGAGGCAATTCTTGAATAAAAGCATCTGCATCCACAAACTCTGCTGCCGCCTTAACTTCCTCATCGCTAATTTCTTGGTACATGGCGATATTAGACTTGATAGTTCCATGATAGAGGAAGGGTTCCTGCAAGACAAGACCCATGTTTTTTCTTAGTTCTTGATGGCTATAGTTACGAATGTCTACATTATCAATCAAAACCCGTCCTGACTGAAATTCGTAAAAACGCATCAGGACATTGATAATAGAGGACTTCCCTGAACCTGTATGTCCCACAAAGGCAATGGTTTCCCCCTTCTTGACTGAAAAGGAAATATCGTCCAAAATTTGATTTACTCCATCATAGGAAAAACACACGTGCTCAAAACGAATATTTCCTTCTCTGATTGCTAGCTCACTGTCAGCTTGGACAGGTTCATAAATGCTTTGATCAATCAGTGCAAAGACTCGCCCTGCTGATACCATCGAAGTCTGAAGAATTGAGAAGTTTTGCGTGACCTCTATCAAAGGATCAAAGAGACGATTAATATACTGGATAAAGGCATACATGGTACCTGCTGTCATCCCGATATAGAGACCTCTATAGCCAAAATAGGCCATGAGAACTGCATAACCTAAGAGCTTCAACAAACTCATGGCAGGACGTAAAAAGAGGGCGTCCAAGGCTACTGAACGGTTGGCATAAACGTAGTGTTCTTCATTAATCTCATCAAATTCTTCCTGCAGGCGTTTTTCTTGATTAAAGGCTTGAATAATTCGAATACCTTCAATACTTTCTGCCAACTTGCTATTTATATCTGACAAAAAGCTTCTCGTTTTTTCGATGATTTTAACTGATTTTTTTCGATAGAGATTAACCAAGATAAAAATCAAAGGTAGAAATAGAAGAACCAAACCTGTCAAACGAAAATCCAGGACCATCATTGTATAAAGAGTTGTCACAAAAATAAAAATCGCTGAAATAAAGCTAGACAACAGCCCTGAAAACATATCACTGATGGTCTCTGTATCATTGGTCAATCGTGAAACGATAGAACCTGAAGGTGTCTTGTCAAAATAAGACATACCTAGTTTTTCCATATTGGCAAAGGCATCTTTGCGAATATCTCTAACAATGCTATAAGATACACGCGCAAAAAGTAGATTACCGATATATTGAATCAAGGTTTGTAGGATATAAAGACCATAATAGACTATCAAAACAGTAACAGCAAACTGACTCAGATTCCCCAGATACTGGTCGATAAAGTGTGAAGCAACCAGAGGAATGATACTCTTGATAACCGTTGTTGCTAGGAGGAATGATAGGGCTAGCAGGGTTAAGAGGCTATAGGGCTTGAGATAACCAAGCAATCGTTTCAATACTGTCCATTGTTCTTGCTTATTCTGCATCTTCTTCTCCTTTCATTTCTAACTGTTGAGACTGGTAGGTTTGGGCATACCAACCATCCAAGGCTAGTAAGTCTTCATGCCTACCTCGTTCAATGATGCGACCATCCTGCATGACCAAAATCAAATCTGCATGAACAACTGCACTGAGACGATGGGCAGTGATGATAGTCGTTTTATCTTTGC
>ERZ773051.731-NODE-731-length-20604-cov-2.966470_pt1 | contig 20604 bp, 28 predicted proteins | sample MGYA00580631_ERZ773051 | MGnify/ENA primary metagenome ERZ773051 (study PRJEB29015, sample SAMEA2738137) | human oral metagenome | biome: human oral; feature: human-associated habitat; material: saliva | place: China | collected 2204 ... | reverse complement strand
TCGCAATGCCTGCAAAAGCCATAACGGCATTAACTTTCGCTGCAAGATTCACCGCTCCCCATGGTTTAAATTTCAGATATTTTGCAAGATCTACGCCTACCATTTTACCCGCTGCAACAATACCATCTCGAGCTGCCAAGACTTGTGTATTATTAATTTTTTGCTTGCTTAAAAATCCTAAACTCTTGCTCATTAAAGCAGACCCCACAGAATCTTCAAATCGCACCATTTCATTATCAAAGTCTAAGCTAATGCGTTGCAATGCGCTTTCTATAACCTGGCATTGCCGTCCAAACTCTTGTTCTAAACGGGTAGTTAGTACAATCCCATCTTTTCCTAATTCATTTTCATAAAAATCTGAGAATGTATGTAAGTCTGTTCCTTTAACCTGACGAATCAATCCTGTGAAATAATCAAGCACAAATTCTTTCAAAGAACTACGTACATTATTGATTCGTGCAGTCATTGGTTCTAATTCAGAATTTAAATGTTGAGCTACATCCGCTAAATGTACCAACTCATTATTTAATATTTCCTGTGTTTTTTGAACAACTGGAAGCTGTTTACCTAATACATCCTGAATCATGCTTTTTTGTGCTTCAAACACAATTGGTATTACTCCACCATTTTTCTCTACAAGTTTGTAAAGTTTTCCATCTTTCATGATAGTTAAGTCTTTTACAATTGTAGTGTTATATTCATCTCCTGTTGGAACTTGAGATTTCAAGTGGTTATCAGGTTTAATTGATTCACCTGCTTCATTTTCGTACTTAACTGTTACGTCTCCATTTTCTAATGTGTATACGTATGTGATTACCGCTGGTGTATCACTTACTTTTCCATCCTCCCCAACGTTCACAACTTTTTGACCATTTACTTGAGCCGTTGTTTTAAGTTTAGGGTTACGGTTACGAACTGTTTCACGTTCGTTATCCCAGTCGAAGTTAGAAGCAATTACTTTACCTTGTTCATCAAGTAATTCTTCACCGAACACTGTCCAGTGACCGATTGTTTCTTCAAGTACTGGGTACTCGAACTCAACATCCATTTCATGTGCTGTTGCAACAATCTTCTTCTCTTGAACTTGAATACGTTCTTTCTTAGTATCTCTGTCATTTTCGTACGTACGTACTGTATATGTCTTACCGATATCTAAGTTTGTTAAGTGAGCTACTTCTTTCTTCGTATTGTAGCTATAAACTGATTTAGAACCAGTTTGGAAGTTTGTAGCATCTGTTTGGATAACAGGTACACGTTCGTTCACAACCATAGTAGCAGTCGCTTGAGTCGCTTGTTCTCCACCAACGATTGTAAAGTTACGTTTAGTTTCGTCTAACTTGTATCCTTCTAATGCTTTAGTTTCTTTGATGTAGTATTTACCTGGAACTAGATCTTGAACAGTTACTAAACCTTTTTCATCAGTAGTATAAGAACCGATTTTAGTTTCAGTTCCATCGTCTTCAATCTTGAACACGCTAAACTCTACATCTTTCAATGTTTCTTTATCTGTGTTGAATTTTTGTAATGAATAAGAACCTTTTTGTTCACCTGGGTTTACAATAGGTGTTTCTGGACTAAATGTAACAGCACCGTAGTTTCCTTCTTTAATCTTGAACTCCCCTACTGTTTGAGACCCATATTTGTACCAAACAAGAGTCAACCCTTCGTAAGTTTTATCTGAGCTTGAGAACGCAAAGTTCACTTGGCTTGAAGGTGCTTCTTCTGTCGCAGTGATAGATAACACGTTTCCGTTTAATGAGAATGTGTAACCATCTTTAGAAGATGGAATATCTAATTTTTGAACAACATTGTTTTCGTCTGTTAATTGAATTGTTTCACCTTTTTTAATTTGACGAGCTGTACCGTTCCATGAAGTGTACGCTTTGTGGTTTTCAACCTGAGGTAATACTTCATTCTTGAACGTGTTATAGTCGTCCATAGTTAAGTCACCAGTAAATTTAGTTGGTGTATAACCTAATTCTTCCCAAATCATCATTTGAGTGAAGACTGCTTTCCAGTCAGGTTTATATGAAGCTCCATAGTAACCATACCATAGTAACCATAATAAGCGATTAACTCTAATTTACGGAATTTAGCTTCGTCAATTCCAACTCCAGCTTTACCCACAGTTGTTACACTTTGAGTGTACTTAGAGTCGTTGTAATTATAATCAGCACCCTCTTCAACAGCTGTCCAAGGGTCCATACAGAATACTACACGGTCATTTAATTTTAATACTTCATACGTAGACCAGCTTGGTACTCCGTCTTTTTCAGCGTACATCATACCGTTACCGTAGCTTGAAGCACGGTTTACGCTGATTGTATCAGCAGATACATTTGTATTCCCAGCAAGTACTGATAACCCAACAGCCCCAGCAATTGTTAAACCTGAGAAAAATGTTTTTGGTGTCATAAATTGTGGTAATTTTCTTCCTACCATCAAATCATTCCTTTCGTTTTGTAATTTTTTAATGTAGTTTGAGTGGGTGATGTCCCAACAGATAGTATACAACATCTTTTTTCATTTTGCAAGATGGACAGTCAACCACCCTAACTGCTAACTACCTAATATTATTTGGCACCCTGCCCGATTTTGTTTGCTACGATAAACAAACCTTCACGATTCAAGTGTCTCGAATATTTAGAATCTAAGTATAGAACCGCAAATTCTTCGACACCAAGTACATCCTGTACTTTCTTGAGTAATTCTGGATATAGTTGTTCTTTAACTTGTCCAGCACCACCACCATAAACATAGATTACTTCCGTTGAAGCACCTACACGGTTCAGTACGTGACCTAGCTTTTCAGCTACTTCGTAAGCAAACGTATCAATCTCTACGTCCACAAAACGTTTCACGTTATTGTAGTGATTACGTTTCAAAGGACTAGGTTCTTTTTGTAAATACGAAGCTAATTGCTTACGACTTGAGAACCCACCGTTGAAACCTTGTTCTTGCATCGACTCTAAAGCGTTCATAAGAACTGAACCATATCCTTTATCTAGAGTCATACTTGCGTCCGCATTAAAGCGTCCGTTTGTAAACACTGGGAAGTTCACCGTTCCCTCACCGATATCGACACCGATTGTATCTTTTACTTGTAAGATATCTTGTGGCGTGATTCCTTCTAGTGCTACACCATGGTTTCGCACATCTGCTAACATTAGTTTAGCTAAAGGTTCCCCTTTGGCTCCGATTGCGTATTGTGCACTTGCCCCTTCTGCAATCACTTCGACCGCTTTAAATGTTAGTTTCACAGTTACTGGTGTTTCGAAGTTACATACAGTAACTGTATGAACTCCATTCTTAAACGCACTAATGTACGTTTCACGATGTTGGATATATTCTGTAATCGGTAATGCAAGACCACAATATACGTCCGCACTTAGGACTGTCTCGTCCCCTGGTAACGCACCCTGCTTATCAACGTAATCTTTCAAGACTTTACCTGCGATAATACCTAGCACCAAAATCTTGCTCAACGGTTGTTGTGCTTTACTTTGGGAACCAATTACGTCAAATTCTTGAAACGATCCACCAGACGTTAAGGCACGTTCGCCGAATAATCGTCTAAATGAATCTGGTACAAGTGGTGTCATGAATGACACATCTAGTACGTTAAACACATCTTCTAATGTTTCTTTGGCTTGGTCATTTGGAGTTGGTAACTGATTTTTACGTGTCATAAGAGCGACACCACTTGGAATATCAACAGTACTTGTACCATTGTCTCCAGCAATAACTCCTTTCACGTAACCATTACCAATATCTAAGCCAGCTTTAATAATCGTCATTTTATCATTCCTTTCTTGAATTACCTGTTATAGAAAACGAGTTTCTTCCTATAATGTTACTATTTCATTAACTTGTTATCAAACTAAGTAATAACTTTTAATAAAACATTCGTTAGTCACTATTTTTAACGAATAGTTACTCTAACTGGGTGTAACACTACACCCTCTATCCCATCTGCAAAAGCATTAGGGAATACTTTTTTCATAATTTGGTACCCAGCATTGACATCTGCGTTAATAAATACACCTTGGTTACTTCTAAATACACCTCGATGTACACGTCTTTTCTTGTCGTAAAACTCTTTCACAGGAGATTCACCGTCAAGAAAACTCGTACCACTGGTGTACGATTCTTCAATACAAATAACACGGATACCTTGTAATTGTGCTTTATACACGATTTGATCAATTAATTTCTGATGTGGAATCGTTACAAAAGATTGATTCGTCTGTTTACCTAAAGAAATAGACTGTTTCCAATTTTTATTGTTACCAATCACAATTGTTGTAATATCATTTTCTAATGCTATATTTACAATAAACCGACTGACTTTGTGTAACGCATCATCAATTTTGAAATTACGTTTTCTTGTTAATTGATATAATCGATTCGTGTAAGGCTTACCATTCATTTGTTTTGCGATACGTTGATAATAAGCTTTTCGTTTATTATAGTATTGATTAACTGATTTTAGACCTTTACCGTTGACAAGTATTGGTTGTAACCCTGTGTTTGTAACAACAGTTGCTAAGTTATCTAAACCTAAATCAATACTCATGATTCGTCCATTATCTTGTAAAACTGTATCGTCAACAAAAATACTATACACAATTTCAACACAAAACATTTGATTATAAGGAACAATACGAACTTGATTTAACTTCTCAAAGTTGGGTAACGTCACACATCGTAGCGTCACTGTAAATCCATCAAAAGACTTCGGAAATTTTAACTGATTTCCTTTCTGTTTCACTTGTTGATTTGTAACAATAAGTACCATTTGTCCATCTTTTGGTTTGTACTTTGGTAACTTTGGTTTTCCTGAATACTTATCTTTATTCTTAGACCAATCCTTTATAGATTTGAAAAAAGATCGCCAGTTCTTATCTAACAAACCTAAAGTTTGTTGTGCAGACTGTGCACTAGGCATATTCGTATAATCTGGATAATCAAAGTCTTGCCTCAAAAGTTTATCCAACTGTTGGTATCGCAACCACTTACCCGTTTCTACAAACTCTTTTCGAACTAAATAATTTGCGTGATTGTACAAGTTTTTAGATTGATGTGTGAACTCACAAAACATATCATAATAAGAATGATTCTTTTTAATAATATGTTTTTCAACTAGTTGTACAATCATCCTCAAGTAACTCCTTAATAACCAAAAATTTCATCCATTAAGTTCCCTGTAGAAGGCTCCTGTTCGACTTGTTGCTTTTCGGCAACTTCAACTTGTTCAGGTTCCTTCTTAGGTTTTCCTTCTACCTGTTTCACATCAGGTTTCGCATCTTTTTGTACCACCTCTTGTGGTACTTCTTTTTCAACCACTCGGACAGGTTCTTTTACTTGTTCCACTGGTTTGTTTTGTACCACTTGTTTTACAACTGCTTCTACTTCCTTATCAGGAATTGCCGTTGCTTTTACTTTCGGATACTCTCCAGTACCTTGCAAGTCAAACAACTGATTAAACAAACTAACCGTGTCCAAAATCTGTCCACCACAGCTTGCCACATGATGTTGAATCAAGATCCGTAAGGCAACGCTTGGGTGCGGTTGACGGTTCCACCATTCAGTGACCACTTTATCATCCAGTGGTACATTGAATCGCTTGCGAGAAATTTTTTCCATTCCTTTCATCACCTCTTGTTGGCTCATTTATGGACTAAGTATACCACACTTTAAGAATGATTGCAACAGATATGGTTCATTTAATGTACCCATAGGTGGTACAGTGTTTTGCGAAACGATATTATTCTTCATCCATAACTTCCACCACATCTACTGAACTAACAGTTTCTCCTGGTTTCAGTAAGTACACTTGTGTGTACTCTCCAAACAACCACTCTACTATTTTTCTAGGAAGGTATCTAATAGCGCCTTTCACTACAGGAACCTTCTCTCCGTCAGCTTTTTCTACATTAATAATAACTTGATGTTTCATCATTCTTCGTCCTTTCTGTAAGGCTACTTTGTTTCCCTTACATATCACAGTCGAAGAAAAAGAATCATTTTTTAACCTCGTTCCAAATTTTTTTGTGTACATAATAAAAAAAAAGTCCCCACACGAAACCGTGCAGAGACTCCTGGTGAATCCACCTCAATATACCGTTATACTAACATTAACTTATTTCACTATCAACTTTTAATTCATTACTGCTTTACATAAATGTTGGAACTCAGCAAGTTGACCTCTGATTGCGTTCATACAGACCTCATGGCTCAAAACAATTTTTAAGTTTCGATAATCACCATCACCGAACCCTCCAAGGTCTCCTCTATCCTCGCTTAATAAAACTTCTTTCGTATATACAGACATAAACTCAAGTAAATCTCGTTCATAATCACCACTAATAAATACGTCCATGAATACAGGAATCGCAAATAACTTCACGAAATCCCCTGTTAGGACTCCACTCCAGAATCCATTTTCTTTTTGAGTGACATATTTAGCGATACTCTTAAATAACTCATACTTTCCGCTAAACAAACTATCTGGAGAATAATGAATATCCTCAAACTCCACTTTCTGTAACATACGTGTATCAAACGTTATACTATTTAATCGATCTCGTTCTTCCTCACTAAGTTTAGAACTATCCTCAATTACTTCGATCACATTTAAGTTCAAATTACTATTATGAACTGGTCCGTGTAACAACCCTGATGGTAATTTCTGTACAAAATCTTGTCCATCATATGTCACACTAGATACATCCTTTGGGTACCCATACGGTGTATCTAATAAAGAATAAAAATAATTGTCTCGACTCAACTTCGGTAATACTTTTCTAACCACCTCATCGTACCATTTTACAGGTGTCAATGTACCGAAACTACCCATATTACCCGTTAAATAATTTCCATCTGCATTTGGATTCACAATAATTGTACGTTCCTCGAACACTGGTTCTTTCTTAGAATCAATTAATCGTTGTAAGAAAATACCTTTTCCTGTGATGATTTCCTTATCATAATCAAGTTTCCCATATAACGCTTCAACTTGTTCTTTCGTCATTTTAATAAGCGTGTACTTTTTTAACGGTTCATTCTCACTCTGCCATCGGAATACTTCTTCCACTGTTGCCAGTGGCATCTGGGATAGATCCGATCGCTTGTACTTATAATTCTTGACCGTGCCTAATGGAATCCCTGTACCTTCCGCAATCTCCGTCGGGGTATATGCACTAAAAATGAGTTGCAATCTGGATTTTAAATCGCCTATTGAATCAAAAGTTGTTGTTGTCATTAATAATGTTCCTTCTTTCTGTTTCTTTGATAGTTCTACTATAACCTACATCAAGATTAAATGCAATACTTTTGATAGGTGCAGTTTTACACCTTGACGGTCTTAGGTCACACATCCCTGCTCCACATGTGGAACATAATACACCACACGTAGGTTCCCTACGCTAGAAAATGGTTGAAATAAATTAAAAAGGAAGTGTATAAAATGAAAGTAATTCCGTTTTATTCTAAGAACGAATATAAAGAATTTAGTAACCTCTACCGTACGTCTTTTACGTATCGAAACATCGAGTTCGATTCTGTCGAAATGTTTGTTATGTACGCAAAAGCCTGTCTCTTTAAAGACGAATCTATTAAGACTCAAATCTTAGAGACTGCTAAAACGAACCCATATAATACGTCCGTATATAAGAAACTAGGACGCAAAGTTTCCAACTTTGATCCTAAAATCTGGAACGATAAGGCTCCGCTCTACTTTATGGTAGGAATGTTACTAAAATTTATGAACGACTCTAACGCTCGTAAAAAGCTTCTATCTACGAAAGACGCTTGGCTTTGTGAGACAAACCCTTACGATACGAAATACGGTATCGGTCTTGAACCTACGCATCCGCTAGTTCCCTATCCGCTTAAATGGAAAGGGTCTAACTTATGTGGACAATACTTAATGATTGTCCGTTTTGTTCTCGACCCGTCGTGTGCGTACCATGATTATATCCGTAACTATGATAACTCCGTTATCGAGAGTTGGATTGAAAAATTAGAAGCTATTAAAACTACAGCTCTATCCTAACTGGATAGGGTTGTAGATTTTTCAACTATATGAGGAGGCTCTTTTTTATGGAATTGAAAGTAAATAATAAACTGTTCGTTATGAGTGACACAGATTATCTACAACTCACAGCTATTCATCGTAAAACATTACAGGAACTAAGTATGTTATCTGAAGATATGTATCCAGAATTACACAATCCTGTTTATATTGAATTAGAACAAGATACGGTTGTAGTTGTTGCGTAAAGTTTATAAGAGACGCCCTCTACGGGCGTTTTTTTTGTTTATAAAATCTAGTATCATATAGTTTAAGAAATTGAGGTGGTACACCACCCGATTCGAGAATTGAAAATAACATATTAGGAGTGATTAACTATGTCAACGTGTAGCTGAAAACAAGAAACTATGTTTCGGTTTCCATGTTGATAAAATCGAGTCAGTGACTATCCACATGTGGTAACACTTGACAAACAACAACACCAGTGGTACTCTACTTTGAGGCACCTAACTGGTGTTTTATTTTACATAGAAAGGACTGAAAACAAATGAATAAGTATAAATTCATTACATTTACAAACGTCGCATACTCTGACTTACTAGAGTTGTTAGACCGCATCAGTTTCCTTCCCGAAATTCAATATCACAATCCTGTTATTTCTTACGAAAATAACATTCCTGTTATGATTATTCGCACATCAGCTGATTACGAAACATTATTGAACGTAAAGGAAACGAACCAATCGGTTATTCAAGACGTTATTCAAATCTAAAAAGGAGGTAGCTATGTATGAAATTCAAACCAAGTACTAAATACAAAATCACGTCTCGTGAAGAAATGGAACTACACCTTCACCTAAGACGTAAAGGTGGTCACACTCATCGTGACAAATCTAGTTACCAACGCAAAGAGAAACACAAAACACGGCTTTCAGATTACTGTTAGCCGTCTTTTTGTACCTAAAGGAGGACTCATTTATGTCAAACATTCTCGTCATCCCAGACGTTCATTTAAAATTTAACATCTTATACCCTATCATCAAAGATATAACGTCTCAAAATAAAGTCGATAAACTTGTGTTTCTTGGAGACTACTTCGATGATTGGGGTCAACAATTAAACAATAAAATTTATGAAGAAACATGTGATTACCTGAAAAAACTGAACGCAGAATATGACTGTATCTTTCTTTTAGGGAATCACGATGTTCCGTACATCACACGAAACCTTCAGCATTACTCTAACCACGATCCACATACTGTATCGTTATGTAGAGAAACATTACTGTCCCTTTCTCCTCGTATTACATACAAAGAAGACGGGATTCTCTACAGTCACGCTGGATTTATCTCGCAACCTGATGATACAGATTTTCGTATCTTCACAGACCATAATCATAACCATTATGTTAGATTATTAGCATACGAACAACACTATCACACTACTGATAACCCTCTTTGGATTCGTCCTGACGAGTGGCAACGTTCATTAATAGAGTGGCTTCCGACACAAATTGTCGGTCATAGCCCTGTCCCTAACATTACGACCTTTGAAGCGGACCGCTTCGAGTCGAAACTGGTTGTATGTGATACGTATAGTAACACATCTTGGAATCAAAAAATTGGAAACTACGCTCTTGTAATCGTACAAGATGGTAACATAGAAAGGATTTACTAATTATGCAACTTATTGAAAGAAAACAATTTAACTCACTAGAAGAAATCGCCTTACGCTTTAAAGAACTAGCTACAGGCGTTTCAAAACGTTTTGACCGTCGCACTAGTTTCTGGACTAAACGTCCATTTAACATTTTGATTGCGATGTCTTTTGGTACAGACTTAACGGCTACATTTTGCGAAACAACTGTTGAGGAAATTTCAACTCTGCAACAAGAAGACGACACTAACTTACTATACTTCGTTGTAGGAAACGACCAATACACTAGAGACGGTGTACGTGGTCAAACTCGTCTTGTGTTACACAACATGCCGTACCCAAGAGAAAACTTTAAATTATTAAGTTCGCTCGTTTTAGACGACTTCTATTGGAGACGTACATTAGTTGGTGAATTACAATACAACTTAAATAACCAACTAGAAATGGACCGTATCTTATTCGGTGGTGGTATCCCTACCCCTCTAACAGATCAAGAACCTGAGACAATCCCTGCGTACAGACTAGAGTCTCGTAAACCAATTCAAAATCTTAATAACTAAAGGAGGTCTCGCCCTATGGCTTCTATTGTATTCATCCACGCTTTATCGAAAGAAGCAACTCAAATGCTCTTAGATAAAGAAATCTTCCTATACAATCTTCAAAACTACATCATTATTTCAGATCCAAAAATCACAACAAATGATGTGAAACACCGTATCGAAAAAGCTGTTTCGCAAAATAAAACGATTCTTATTACGTCTCCAGCTGTTCAGAAAATCAAGGCTCGTAAACACCTGTACGACCTCTTTGGAAAAGATAATTTGGTACGAACTCGTATCCACTACGAGCCATTACATGTTCTAAAAGAACGTCCGTCCCTTAAAAACGTGCCATTCAACGAAATTTACAAAATGTACGTTTCTGCACAGGCACCAATGATTGGGACGGATTGTAGTTCCGTATCTATCTCATCAAATGGTTTGTACGAAGACGAAATCAACTACTACTCACGTACAACTGCTTTGCGAGCTCATAACTCACCTCATCATGCCGAAACAATTCCTAAACATATTGATTTTGTCATTCATAATGTTCCAGGTCACCTCAAAACTGTCGCTCGTTTCCATGATTTGGGTAAATATGTGGCTCGTCAAAAGGCGAAACTCTCAGATTACGATACGTTTATCAACCACGAAAACGTATCTGCGATGTACGCATTAGTGAGCCATTGTAGTCCTAGAGACGTTCGCATCATTCAGTTTCACATGATGGCTCATAACTTGACACCAGCTTTGGTTCGTCGTTATCACTTAGAAGATATCGAAGAAGATCTTCGAATCTTTGCAAAAGCGGACACTGAAGGAAAAATCTTACCAGAAAACAAATGGTCCGCAAAACCTAGAATGATTCAAAAAGACGAACCACAGGAATATCGTGTCAGTGAACTTTTGAAACATGGTTTTTAAGGAGGTGTAACACATGAATCGTGCTCGTAAAACAGAACTTATGCAACAATATCCTAACGGAACACGTATACGATTGGTCTTTATGGACGACAAATTTGCCCCGCCAGTCGGTACACTTGGTACCGTAACTGGTGTGGACGATATGTGTTCCCTTCAAGTATCCTGGGACACTGGAAGTACACTATCCGTCCTCGACCAAATCGACCGTGTTGAGAAACTTTAAACAGTACCCCTCAACCATACCATTAACCCATAACAACCGAGACGAACTTTAATGTTCGTCTCTTTTTTAATACACAAAGGAGGTAACAACTATGAACATCCAACACAAAGCAAACAAACGTCTCGTATTTTTACGTGACATCCCTGAAGCAGTTACTTTAAGTGACTTTATCAAAGACTTAGACGCAAAATACGAAGTAGACTCTACCGATCCAGATAATACGTTCGGACGTATCAATTTGGAACACCCTATCGTACGATATGGTGTCTCAAACACCTTGTACATTGCTGGTATCAGCACCTATCGTCCAGCCGATATCATACTACCGAAACACAAAGCAATCCCTCATGCTGATTCAATTATCGCTATCTCACAACTTGGTGAAGTTGCTCTACTCACTAACAAAAACCGCTTAGGCGCAAAAATCGAACTTATTACAGTTGATGAAGAAGACGTCACAAAACTTCAAGAACTACGTCTCGCTTTTAAAGAAGCGATCCTACGTAACGCACCACTGAAACCAGATTTCTCGTCACTAGATAACAATCCTGAAGTCGAGAATCTTGCAAAGTGGGAATTAAAGAACCGATATGACGACATTCTCTTAGAACAAGGATTTGCGCCACATAGAGATTATCATTTTAAAGAAACAATTATGGTTCCAAATCTAAAAGGAACACCACAACCGTTCGTTATTGAGTACTATCGTTTAAGTACAAACCGTTGTCCTCATTTTTCAACAACATACGACGGTTCCCAACGTCAAGAATACATGCACGGTTATCACCCAGCTAGTGCTTTCTACAAAAAGTGGGATAACTTCCATTTACATGAGCTGACTTTAGAAGAATATCAAGAATTGCTTGAAGATATTAAAGAACTTAAAGAGTCTAAATAAAGATTGCACCAGTGCAATCGGGCTTGGAATCGTAAAAATTAAATAGCAAAGGAAGTGTCCACTATGGAACTAGAAAAAATGTTGCGTCAAGGTAGACTAATCGGTGAAATTATGATTGGTTCTGCTTTTATTCTATTAGTTGGCTTGTGTTTATCACTTGAGGTAAACTCAGTTAACCCTTCTGAATTTTTCACAATGGTAGTACTCTACTTACTACTATTAGCTACTGGAGTTGTGTTGAAACAAGTATCAATGCCTGATACAATGTCTCAACCACAATCTCAAACAAACTAAAAAAAAAGTACCCATCACGGGTACTTCTTTTTTTTTTATCGTTGCCTTTGGTTTCGGTAATAACTGTTTCTATAAGTGCGTAACAATTTAAGACCACTATCCATACGGTCTTTTGGTGTACGAGCGGTGGTTTCCTCGACCCCGACTTTATGTGCCAGTCCCATCAGTGACAAGCTTGTCGTGTCGGACATAACACGAATCTCATTATCCATACGAGCGATTTTCGTCTCCATACTACGGATATAATCAATGACAGGATTTTCTGTCACAACATTGTTATCCTTAATAATATCTAACAATTTACCCCATTGAGACTTAATCGTTGTCTCGTTCCATCCGAGTCGTTCAGGCAGGGTCTCTAAATCCCAACCGAGCCATTTCGCAAGGACGTATGCCAGTACATATTGCGTACCAACATCCCGTATCGCACGACCGTTACTATCTTTTTGTACCGTCACTTGGAGTCGTTGATAAACGGCATCTAATAATAGTCCGTCAATCATAGCTTTCGCAACCCCTTCGGTTTGCACGTCCACTTCTTGTGGTGTAATCGTCTTCGATCCAAGCATAATGGCATGTACCAATTGTTTCTCATCATGATTCAGCGATTCTTCAGTTCTTGGAGGTGCTACATGCTCTACTTTTGGTTTCTCTGGCGTTTCTTGAACCGTCGGTTCAACTGGAGAAACCTCCTCAACTGGCACATCATCGAACGGACTTGATGTGTCTTCGGAAGGTTGCACTTCCTCTACACTTTTTACCGTTTCACTAGGCGAAGCTTCATTTGAAACGGTATCCGTTTCTCTTGTACCGACTCCTAAAATCTCGTCTCTAGACGCTTCTTCTATAACTTCTTGAGGTGTCTCTTGTTGCGGAATATCCATAGATAATTCCTCTTGTACGTCGTCTTGATTGTCTAAAGCGGAAACCGTTGGTTTACCCTCCGCTTTTGTCGGCTCTAAGCCGAGACCATCCAAGAGACTCCCAGAGACCGAGACACTTTGTTGTCCAAAATCTTTTAGTTTCTTTGATAAATCATCCATCTAAATCAGTCCCTTCATCAAGCTCACCGTCTTCTTCTTGTGCCAAGTAATTGTCTCCTCTTGCGAGTCCGACAATGGCATCGAATCCGTTGATCGTTACATTTGTTAAGTTATCCATTGATGACTGTACTGCCATCACAGTCCCTGTCAATTGATTAATGCGTTGTATCAACGCTGTCGGGACATCATAGTCACCGTTTTCATAAGCAATCATTAAGTCGATTGCATCTAAGATATACGTATTTAAAGAGACTTGTTTTCTAGCGGACCAGTATTTTAATCGTTCGTGCGTATCTTCATCCAGCCGTAAGCTGACACGCACTGTATTTTTTGGTTCTGCCATGGTTAGTGTTCATCCTTTCTTTGGAGTTTCTTTGGTTATTATACCATGAGTTAGTACATTTTTCAACTAACAGAGTTATGTTTGTCGTTGGCGTTAGGGGTAGCCTCGCTACCGAGGGGAGAATTGGAAGTATTGCAAACTAGGTGCCGTCGGCACTAAAGTAAAAATACTTGATATTTTTGTCCTTTGGAAAAAATCACAATGTTGGTACACTTATGAAGTAACACTTGATTTGTGAACCAATATACTATACAATAAAAATAAATTAAGGAGGTGACCCAAATGGACTGGAGAAAAGCAGGTTATCAAATGGCTAAAGGAGCGGACGACTTAGACCGTGACTTATCAGTCATCAGAATTTTTGCACAATTGTTCTGTTACATCATCGGTTTCGGTATCGCTGTTGTAGCACTTCAAACAATCGTAAGTTGGGCAGTTGGACTAATTGGTCCTTTAGTGGGCATCGTCCTCATTGGATATATTGCCATTAAAGTACTAGCGTTCTTTGCCCGCAAGTAATCATTGATACACTCAAGCAACAATTAGGCATACTTATGTTCCTTCAGGAATATAGGTATGCTTATTTTTTTTTAACACTGCTCTACTATTCTAAAGGTGTGGGAAACCCACACGAGTTACAAATTGAAATTAAAAAACATAAAAGGAGGTCATCATCATGACTAAAATTCAAATTTACACAGATGGTTCTTTCAATCCTGATTACAAAATGTACGCTGGTGCGTGTATCGTTGTACAAGACAACGAAACTGTAGGACAGTGGGTATTCGCTTCTCGTCGTGAAGACTTTTTACAATCAAATAACGTAGCGGGTGAAGCTGTTGCTTGCGTTCAAGGTATCCGTTTCGCTTTAGAAATGTTCCCTGAAACAACAGAACTTGAAGTATGCTACGACTTACAACACTTAGGCTTCTGGGCTACTCGTCAATGGAAAGCTAAAGCACCTGTTTCAGTATGGATGATTCAAGAACTAGATAAAATTGCTGAAGAATATCCAGAACTAACAATTACTTACACAAAAGTTAAAGGTCACGCTGGTGTTCCAGGAAACGTAGCTGTAGATAAGCTCGCTTATAACGCCCTACAAGAAGGTCATGACCGTGATTCAGCGTTCGCTCGTAAAACTGTATTCTAAGAAAGGACTGATTTCTCATGACTGAACAATATACTAAACCTCAATATTCGTATGTCGAATCTTTAACAGATAATGATCCACATATTTACGGTCTCCACCTTATTGAACATAACGTCATAGACCACGCAGACTCTGTAACATCGTCTAAAATGTGTGTTGTCCTACGAGCTCCAATGGAGGAATATCAAATTAGTTCTATCTTAGAAAAATACTTTGACATTCCGTTCATGAAGCCTGTTGGTGGATACGCTGAAATGCGACCAAAAAATCCATATCGTGTAAACCATCACTACACTGATTATCTTTCATTCTCACTTGATGTAGACAATCCGAAAGTATTTGTTGAAGAGTTTGAACAAGCTCTTGCGTGGATCCGTTCGCTTAAACATACTCGCTTTATTGCTATCGATTACGATAGATACACAAACGAATATAAATTTGCAAACACAACACAAGAAGAATTAATTGCTGTTTTAGAACATAAACTCGATAAAGCAAATAGAAAAGTTAATTTTGTGAATCGCAAACCTGTTCAACAAATTCTCAAGAAAATAAAATCATTATCTCCACAAGATAGAGCTCTTTTAGCTAGTTACATCACTGAAGAATAATAATCTATTAGACACATTTACTGGTTACTCAGTAAGTGTGTCTTATTTTTTATTCAAAACCCGATGTGCCTCCAGCACACGAGTTATATCCTGAAATAACAATAAGAAAGAAGGTACCTTAATGAAACCAAACACATACACATTCCTCGTGGATTCTAAATTTAAGTCACAATCCCCTACTCATGTGTCATTCGCCATTAGTCTCTTAGATAAGAACGACCAGTTGCTCGGTTATCACCGTGCCAGTGCATCTGACGCCTTTGCGACACACGAAGCACGGGACGGTCAGTTTCCACGTATCTTAGAACATATCTTCATTTTTGCACAACTTGCATATCAGTTTATTGATCCCCAAGGACCAATCACACTGTTAGTTCCAGAGACAAATATTGCATTATGTGAGTACATTATGGAACAAAGAGACCATATCGAAGAAATGTTGCATCAAATTTATGCTCGTAAAATCATTGTTTCTATTGCAACTGGTCCTCGCTTTGAACCAGGGTTAGATAGACTCAAAGATTTCGTATCGATTGCCTACGAAGAAGGTTTGAGAGAACTATCAAGCCCATGTAGTCGTACAACGTGGGAACCATGCTTATTCAGCTAAAGAAAGGATGAAATAAATATGTACACTTACTCTACTATCCCAGAACTTATCACACTGTTAGACAAACACTGGAATGATAATGAAACATTCTCATTACACTATAAACACGACAAAAAATATGATTTAATCGAGTTTACGTTACTGCAAAATGGAAACATTTTATACGAGTTTGTCTGCTCAGTGGAAAATATTCATTTCCCAATTCGTATTTGGAAAACATTAGAAGAACTTCCAGAACTAAAAATGTTCCTAGATAGAATCTACAAATATGAATACAAATCTACGGAACAAGAAGTTCTCACAGGTAAAGATATTGAACTTAGCTCACACGTCATGATATCAGACCCATGTTACGATACTGATACATGGTGCAACGATGACTTACATAACGTTCGTCCTGGTACATGGCATACAAAAGCTTTGTATAAAGATGGTTTATGTACAGACCTTGTAGTCTGGCACAAAGATATGAAGGAACCTGCTTTTGACCGATACAAGAAAACAGGTATCAATGTTGGTGTCGATTCAGGTCAAGCTGGTGTATTTGACTACGACCACTTTGCTAAAAATTGCAAAAATGAAGAATGGTACAACTCTATGTGTACAGGTAGATACGTACCAAATAAACCACTTTCAAATCTTGAACGTCGTTGTAGAGACGAGTTATTACCATTCTTACAAAAAGAAGACGTCGACTCCACTACCCACCTTGATTGGTGTGTTGAACTAATGGACCGTCGCAGTGAATGTCGTATTAAATATGATATCAATATTAATGACTTTGACTCTAATGGTCACATGTCTGGTTACGAAGATACACTTGTAACCGACGTTCACTCTGTTGTCGCTCACTCTGGTTACGGAGACGGTGTGTACGACTGTTTTGTTGCGAAACGCAAAGACGGTGAAATCATAGCTATTCGTATCAACTTTATTGATGACTCTGAAGACGAATATTAGAAAGGACGTGACGCACCTTGGGAATCCGCTTATCGCTCGACATTTACAGCACCAAAACAAACAAATCTGTATTCTTCTATGAGTTTCACGCAAACGAAGCATCTATCGTAGCATTAATTAACTTATTTGAAAAACAAGATCCAGACTCTTTACAACTGGACAAAGAATACGACATCCCCTGGTTCACATATACAAGTAAGAAAATTAAGAACCCACCTGTCACGGTACAAGATGTTCTTAAAGCTGTTGATACAGGCATTGTTATCGACCATGCGATGAACTTCGAATGTGACTACGACAAAAACACACATACAGTGATTCCACTACACTTGTATGATATTCACGTAGCTCCTCTCTACGCTCAGATTCACAACCACGTCATGAACAAGTGGTTAATGTCCACATATTACTGTTTCAACCAGTTACTTGCTTCAGGTCTCGTAACGTTGAAACACCAAGTCGTAACTGCTGGGCGAGACGACCAGAACGTATACATGCAACCAATTTTAACACTTAAAAATGGTTACTATTTCACTGTTTCTTATAGCTAAAAACCCTCATATTTCTTGACATGTTACCCCATATATGGTACAATATGTTTGTGATAGCGGGTTGTGTTTAGCTGGGAACTAGACCTATCCTAGACACTCTTGATGTTTATCAGGGGTGTCTATTTTTTTTACGTCACCGCACTCTCAAATACAATATGAAAGGACGTTTTATAATGACACAAAACTTTGAACAAAACTTAACAACAGCGATGAAACAAGTGCTAGAGTCTATTGACCCAAACTATACGTTCGATAAAGAACGAAACTGTTATATCGCACATGACAAAGAAAGACAGGACTCAGTAATTATGTTTGCTTATGAAAAACCATTTGTAGATTTTTTCGGACATAAAAACACAAGTGTCTCTACATCGACTAATATATTCCAAGAAACTTTTGTATTATTCGACAAAGACTCCGTAAACGATATGAAAGAAGTAATTACACGTCAAACAAACTACGTTCGCAGTTTGGATAAAGTTCGTCAACTAATTGAAGACTCATTTCCTCAGCTACAAAACCCTAAATTCAATGAATATTCATTCTTAGATCAAACAGAACTAACTGTTTATTCAGATAATATTGCTCCATTTAAAGTTTCACTTACGTGGGACGAAGAATATACAACAAACCCTGATAAAATTGCAGATATTACAGTTGCGTTCCTAGATTCAGATTTGCAAAATTTCGAACCTGCATATACTTTAGGTTTAGGTGAATCTCAATATGCCGAAGCTATTTATGACCACCCTGTATACTATGAACAACGAGCAATTTTACTAGACAAAGTTTCAGGTCTACACGATCCGCAAATTAAAGAATCGTTAACTTCGATTTTCGATGAATATTATGTATCAATGGAACCAAAAAATCATCAACTTCTTCATGATTTTTACCAAGAATATAATAAAGGGTTCTCTGCTCGTAACATGAGTGTTCAATTATCACCTACTCTACTAGTAGATCCAACACAAGAGAAAGAAGAAGATTGTTTCTCTCTGGAAGCAACTACACTTGATGGTCAAAATTCCGTTAATTACTATTTTGCTAAAAGAGGTAACAATCTTGAACTAATCGAAAATGACTATGGATATCACACGGCTCGTACCTTTGATATCGCAGAACATAACAGCTCTGTTCCAGAAACATTAAGTTACATGTTGAACGAATTAAGTTCAGACTTACCAGGAATGGCTCCTCGTCACATTCGTGACATCGAATCATTCTTGAAACCAGAAGCTAAATCAAACTTTAATCGTCTCCAATCTAGTCCATTATTCGAACCAGACAACGACGACGATTTAGACTTACCGTTCTAAAATAAAGGAGGAATACAAATGAGAGATTTTCTATCACAAGACGATATTAATGCCCTAAAACAAACAATATTACATCCAGAAACTAATTTATTTCGCCCTGTAATGACAGGACTTAATAAATCAGTAATTGGTATACGTTCAGTATTATCACTTAGGGACGAAACAAATCCTAACGCATACACTTTTATCATTGACGCAGAACCAGAAAGTGTTGATATCACATTCGAAATTGAAGACAACAACAAAAATATGACAGACATCATTATAACGCAAAATAATGACCGATTTAGTTCTGAAAGAACTGTTTCATTCCCTACTGACAAACTAACGGATGATAGCACATTTCATGAACTACGTGACATCGTACGTAAACAATACAAATCACTCGCTATGCGTACTATCTTACAAGACGCTACAGTTCCATATATGAGTAGTTCTGTAGAAGAAACTAAAGACCCTTATCACGGAGCAACTCGGTTCAACTATACACTTTGGGCACCTGATAAAGAACCCGTTCGTTTCGTCATGAGTGACGCACTGTTAGACTTACCAGCTTACGGTGGCAATCTACAGTATCAAGAATTTAACTCATTTAAGAAACAGTGGGAAACAAAAGCCTTTTATATATCAGAAGCACTAATGTCTACCAAAGAACGTGTCGAAGGAAACGAAACAATTGTAAATGTTCCTACCATCTATGGTGACGACTGGTCTATGACAGACTTTATCAAAAAACGTCTCACAAAGAACATTTGAACAAGACTTTATTGCTGATCAACTTTATTCAATCTTAAACAGTAAAGTACCTATTGAAGATGTTAACCAAAACTATAACATCGCCTATAAAGTTCCAAATATCAGTGAAAACCGCATCAGCGACGTAGATCTATATATCTACCCTACTGATCAAGAAATCAAAGAGACAAATGAACATACGAAACACTTCATCCTTCGTTACCAACACGCAACGAACGAAGAACCTGGATATTTCAAAGCTTATGACACAACAACACCAGAACCTAAACTCATCGCTCGTGTACCACACACACCTGATTCTATCGACGATATGGTCCAATTAACGAATCATTTAAAAGAACTCTCTGAACCAATGATTGAAAAACAAGTAGACCAAAAGAAACGACTGTCTCGTTTCTCATTGAACCATAATATGGCTCATGAAGAAAACGAAGATTTAGAACCATAAAGGAGGTTACACAAATGTCTGAAAACACAACAAAAATCTTATATACACAACATGAACTCTTATTCATGTTCCAGCAACAATTACGAGACCAACTAAACGCTCGTTACCCGTTTGAACCTGACTTTAAAGACGCTGATTTTCAACTGGAATCATCCGTGCAATCTTTTCTTCCAGAGCAGACATTTGAGAATAAGGGATAAAGTGGTAATGATCTCCGTGTGGCACTGCAACACCATTTG
>ERZ773051.730-NODE-730-length-20617-cov-2.691129_pt1 | contig 20617 bp, 12 predicted proteins | sample MGYA00580631_ERZ773051 | MGnify/ENA primary metagenome ERZ773051 (study PRJEB29015, sample SAMEA2738137) | human oral metagenome | biome: human oral; feature: human-associated habitat; material: saliva | place: China | collected 2204 ... | reverse complement strand
GGAGTTCCCGAACGAAGACGTTACCGTGCGCGGTGCCGTGTCGATAGCACGACGCCTTATCGACCCCATGGCCGAGCTGGTAAAGATTGACCCTAAGAGCATAGGCGTAGGACAATATCAGCACGATGTTGACCAGACACGGCTGCGACAAAGGCTCGACCAGACCGTAGAGCTGTGCGTAAACGCCGTAGGAGCCGACCTCAACACGGCATCGGTGAACCTGCTGGCCTACGTCAGCGGTGTAGGAAAAGCCCTTGCACGCAACATCGTTCAGTACCGAACCGAAAACGGAGCCTTCACATCGCGCTCACAATTAAGGAAAGTTCCCCGCCTTGGTGCCGCGGCATTCAAACAGTGTGCCGGTTTCCTGCGCCTGCCCCACGGACGCAATCCGCTTGACGCCACGGCCGTACATCCCGAAAGTTACGCCATCGTCGAACGCATGGCAGCCGATTGCGGGTGCACCATATCGCAGCTTATCGACAGTCCCGACAAGCGCAGCCACATCGACATCAGCCGGTATGTAACGCCCACAACGGGCCTGCCCACGCTGAACGACATCATGGCCGAACTGGAAAAACCCGGTCGCGACCCGCGAGGACAGGCAGAAACCTTCAGCTTTGACGCCCGTGTGCATACCCCCGAAGACCTTATTGCAGGCATGGAACTGCCGGGAATAGTAACCAACATCACCAATTTCGGCGCCTTTGTAGACATTGGTGTGCATCAGGATGGGCTGGTACACATCTCGCAAATGGCCGACCACTTCGTACGCGACCCCAACGAAGTGGTAGCCCTTCAGGCGCAGGTAGTTGTAGAAGTGATAGACGTTGACCTGAAAAGAAAGCGAATAGCACTGAAAATGAAAAACGCAAAGCATTAAGAAATCAGAACCGTTGCTGTGCAACAAACCCCACAGCAGGCAACGAAAACTCTTCTTTTACCCCAAAACGGGCGCGGAAGCGTGAAACAATTCCTGTACGGAGATATGAAAACACAAGCCGCGGAGAGCAGTGACAGGGGCGCAGAAACGGCAGCAATACCACGGCAGGCCGAAGCAGCGAAATCGCAAAGACCGGCTTGCAGGGGCGGCAAGGGCATACCTGCATGAGCTATGGGAAAAGGGAAACGGGCGTTTACCATCACGCTTTAACAAAAAACAATTGCATGGTTCTGGTTTCATGGTTTTGATGTTTTTACATCATTGCTGCTGCAATAAATACAAAAAACCGTGATGTTTCGTACATACGAAACGGGTATGTACTTGTAAGTTTTTTTGCACAACAGCGTATTTTCACAGGATGGTAAAAACAAACCGTGCTGAAAATTAGTTGGAAAAGGGAGACTTCAAAACTTATTTTTTTCATAACTTCGCGGCATCGGAATAATGCCGGCAACCGCAAAAGCCATCAATTATATCACAAGGAAGCCGGCACAATGCCGTCAGGTTACAAATAAACAAAAGAAAAAATCGACAATGACAAAAGAAAAGTTTTTCGGATTAATGGGCTGGGTAGGTACAGTAACGGCAATATTGATGTATGTTTTCTATTTCCCCCAGATTATGGACAATCTAAATGGTCACAAGGGTTCGTTTATACAACCCTTCATGGCCGGCATAAACTGTACGCTATGGGTAGCATATGGCTTGTTCAAAGAGAAGCGCGACTGGCCCGTTGCCATCGCCAACACGCCGGGAATTATATTCGGTTTCATTGCCGCCTTTACGGCATTGTAAACATATTCTCGGGTGCTCAAGCCCCCTGATTGGTGTGTACAAGCCCCCTAAGTTAGGGGGTTGGGGGTCTGAACAACCGCACTTCATGTGTAACACCGACAACGTTCTTACCTTTTCAGTATTGTATATTGCCCTCTTCAGCCTTTTGTCGTGCGGGGGAGATGATGGTGTTTACAGTATACAACCACAGTATGTACCATTGTTCAGACCCCCATCCCCCTAACTCAGGGGGCTTGTAAGCAGGCGTTCAGACCCCCAGCCCCCTAACTTAGGGGGCGCGAGCACACGAATTATGGGGTACGAGCCAGCCGGTTACTCGTCTGCATCCACGGCCGTACTATCGGCAACGGCAGTATCTTCCGCCACATCGGTGTCGTCGTTGTCCTCTGCTTCGTCTATCCCTTCGTCAACATTGCTAATGTCTTCATACTCACTGATGTCTATTTCGCTTACTGGTTTCAGGTTGCCCCAGCAACCACATTGTTTTTCTTCATATAAATAAAGGCCCGCTTGCCGTTACGCAGATTGAGCACTACGGCACCATCGTTCTGTTTGACAACGGTTCCCATGCCTTTAAACCTGCTTACAATTACCTTATAAAGCTGATGCAGTTTGCCCCGCATGCGCCCGTCGTTGGAAATACTTAGTGCGAAAACATGCGGACTGACCTTATTCCACACATATCCCGTAGGAATTTTCTCATCGTGATAATAATAATAGTCGTAAAACTCGTAGTCGATGACGCGCTTTGTACGATAGGTTTGCCTGCTTAATTTGCCGTTAAACGTAATGGAAAACATCCCCCTTACGCCGTCAACATCTTTATAAAGTATCACCTCATCTTTGTAATCGAACCAGTAAGGCGAATTGGCAGCGTGTTCCTTATCGCCGGTAAGCATACCGAGCGCAGCCGCTTTCCTTACCACATCACGGGGCGACGACGTATAGTTGAAACCCATAATACCGCTGGGGGTAATTTGAAACGCGCTGACAAGGGCCTGTAAATCAACATAGTCGCTTTCAATATACGTGTCACCTGCTGATAAGCCAACTTCTACCATATCGGGCAGACTCTTCAGCGATTCGCCTTTTTTGTCGATGATAGAACATTGTTTATCGTTGAGCTTTACGAGGGTATGGTTGCCATCAAAAATCGAAAACGGGTATATATCTTCGTAAGTATCGTTGCCCGTTTGTTCATCTTTTTCGTTGACTAACTTATATTCATATCCATCATTTTTCGACGTTTTGGCAACAAGACTGTTGTCATCAGCATAATAAAGAATATCGTATTTTGCCCGGATTAACGACTCGCCCTTAAGCGTCATCAAGCCCCATGCCTCGCCGTTCGAATAGGTAAAATTGTCACCGTGCACCATACCTATTTTCTTAAACTTGTTGGAAGGGTTGAGCACATACTGGCCTTTGTCGTCGATAATGCCCCATATCTCCTTGCCGTCACGCTTTACGCTTACGGGCAGTTTGCCGTCGACGAAGAAATGTTTAATGTTTTCGTATTTGTCATAAGCAAATTCAAACAGCACCTTATCGCTTGTTGTGATAACTGAAACTTTAACTTTGCCTGGCTGTTTCTGGTCTACAAACTTCTTGTATTTGGCGTCGATAGCAATGAATTTGCCGTCGGAGCAAAAATTAATTTCACAGTAATGCGGTTTAACAACGCAGTTACCGTTGTTATCAATGGCACCATAGAGCGAATCGTTAGTCATGAAAACGGCATAGCCTTCGTTGAAAGCGTATACCCCGTTCACCGTCTTGCCCTCTATTTTATCGAGCACTTTCACCGTTTTGCCGTCGGTATCGATTATCGATACCGGCTCATTGCGCTTCGAAACCAGAGCGTGTCCGCCGTTAAAAACAGAAACATGCTTATACTCATCGCCTATTTTTTTAGGTTGTTCCGAAGCGTCGTACATCTCCCAAAAGCCCGATTTGTTTTTTACAAAAAAGCGGTTATCGCGCACAACCGTAGGCTCTTGTTTAAACTCTTCCTTAAACAACACCTTGCCATCCATGGCTATCATTCCCCACTTGCCGTCCTTAGCCTCTTTGAAAGGCACATGTGTAATAGGGTCGTTGGAGGTGTTTGAACAGCCGCTTAACAATGCCGTCATAACGACAGCACACCATAAAAACAATGATTTTTTCATATAAATGGTTTGATAAATTAATTTTATATTCCAGCCTGTCCCATGCGTTCGTATAATCGTCACATGCCATTGCTTCCGTGAGCATAGAGCCTTTTGTAGCCTTGCCCGCTGTAAATGACTGGTAACAACATGCGAAACGTGTAAACTAATGCCTTGCTGATGCAGCTGTAATTGCTGCTGCTTACAAATTATTTTAGGTTTAATCGACAGATATTGCAATAGGCAAAGTTAAGGGAAAATTCGTAATCACGAAATATTTCTGCATATTTTTTCATTCTGATACAAGAAAATGTATAGAAAATGAGGATGTTACAAGCCCCCTAAGTTAGGGGGTTGGGGGGTCTGAACAACCGTGCACAAGCCCCCTAAGTTAGGGGGTTGGGGGTCTGAACAACCTAATTCCATGTGCAACACCGACAAAGCTCTTCCCTTTTCAGTATTGTATATTACCCTCTTCAGCCTTTTGTCGTGCGGGGGAGATGATGGTGTTTACAGTTTACTACCACAGTATGTGCTGTTGTTCAGACCCCCAACCCCCTAACTCAGGGGGCTTGTAAGCCATCGTTCAGACCCCCAGCCCCCTAACTTAGGGGGCTTGTGCACACGAATTAGGGGGCTTGTGCACGACGAAAATAACCGTAATCCTCGCGCCTCTACCCTGCACAACGCACCCATTAACCCTGTAAACCTCGCTGTGCGGCGGCCGCCAGCAGCGTTGCTGACGACCGTAGAACAACGGGGGTGACGGCCGTCAGCAGCGCTAATGACGACCGCCGAACGGCAACCTATAAGCCAAAACGCAGGTCTACTAAACAAGAAACAGCTGGGCAGAAGGCTTATTTCGTTCGACCAATACGCAATTCTTGTGGCGCGCCTCTATGGCCCGGTTGGAGGAGATTGGGGTTCAGGAAGACAGGATTCCGGGGGGAGTGACCTGCAAAAGGTGTGTTTAAGGCGAGAGAAAGACGAAAAGGGCTGGCCGGCTATGAGCCCCAAAAAGCCCGCGTACACAGGGAGGAGAGATTTGCTCTCTGTGCACGCGGGCTGAGGGAAAGGGGAGAATGTGTGGCGGGGCAGGGCCACAGTTGCCTAAATTAGCAGGCGTATAAACAGTGGTTCAGACCCCCAGCCCCCTAACTTAGGGGGCACGAAAACCAAACTTCCCGATTACCGGATAACCACCTTACGGGTTTTTCCGTTTTCGCGCACCATGTAAACGCCCTGGCGCAAGCCTGTAAGTGCAGTGCCTGCAAAGCGTCCGTCGACGGTGTAGACGGTAGTTTTGCCATTCACGGAGGCAGCAATGGTGCTGATACCGGTGGCAGTATCGGGTACGGTTATCTTTACACCGTGAACATATACCGTGTCACGGTTGCCGTTTTGAAAGAATACATAGATGGGGGCATCGCTCTTAATGGTGGTAGGATCAGTGCCATTGTGCAGGTTTTCCAGCCCTGTCCACTCCTTCACACCAGCGCCGGCCAGCTTCTTAAACAACGAATACACCTGAATAACCTTAAAGCCTTTGTCGCTGTTGAGGGGATAGATGTTGCCGTCGTTCACAAATTTGAAGATGTCGTTCTGCGCATTTGTAGTTGCCGTAAGGCGGCCAATTATCTTGGAATTGCTCGACAGGCAGATGCTTAACGTAGCCAGGGCAGGCAGTTTGAAGGCTATTCCACCGCCGTTGATGGCACCAAAGCCCTTGGCCGGGGGCAGAATGATGGCTCCGGTATGTGCTCCGGCCGTACCTGTTTCGCCGTCGGTTCCTGCACCTACAATTGAAGGGTCGGCGGTTGCCTCGGGATAATCGGGCTGCTGATCGGCGAAAACCTTCTGGATGGGCTTGCCGTTGACATCAATTCTGAAGGCTACCGGGTCGGACGTATCGATGTCGCCTACATAGGTATCAATCACGCTCTGCGAGTTAAACCATAACCATCCGTTGGCATCGGTTACGGTAGCGGGAAACAAGTTTTTTGTGGTTTGTGCGCCTGCCGACAGAAAAGCGAAGGCAAGTGCTGCTAAAGTAAACAGTTTTTTCATGTTGAAAGTGTTTATAAACGGCCCCTCTCCCTAATCAGGAAAATTGCGGAGGGGCAGCGTTGTTGTAATGATTTATATTGTTTTATGCTGTACTATATTTTTTTTCGGGGGGTAACCGGCTCTGCTGCGCGCCTGTTCCGGGCCATGCCAACGGCCCTGAGGACCTGAGAAAACGGCGGCGGCATGTACCGGCAGCAGCGGCACGGCTCTACGAAAGCGGCCCCATCGCCCGTCCCCGTCAGCGGCATGCAGCAGCCTTGCCGCCGCCATGCCGTTGTAAAAAGGCTATACTTCGTTCCAGCCTGGGTTCTGTTCGATGCCCTGATAGCGCACTTCGGCCCATGGAATAGGGAAATAATACTCCTTGGTTTCGAACTTACGCACGCGCGCCGGGAACCTGTTGATGTTTACCGTACGATAGGTTGTATGGCCTGCACGCACGGTAACGGTGATGCCTTTCAGCGGATTGGTGGCACCACTGAAGGTTTGTTCGGCTGTTCCCCAGCGCATCTGGTCCCAGTATATGGTTTCTTCGAAGGCCATTTCCACGCGGCGTTCGCGCACAATATCGTCCCAGGTGAGGGCCGACAGCGCATCCATGTGGACGCGTGTACGTATGCGGTTCACCATGTTGAGGGCGGCAGCGTTGTCGCCTAAGCGGAAGCACACTTCGGCATAATCGAGGTAAGCCTCGGCCAGACGCCATATGATATAGTTCTGTTTCGACGCATAGGTGTCGTTGTCGTCAATAGATTGTGAGGCGTCGACAAACTTGCCAAGATAGTATCCCGTGCGTGTTACGGCTGCTGTTGTAGACGAACCGTAGGGCGTTATGTCGGCACCGGCCTTGCCGTCGGTCGTAGCCATGTCCATGATATGTCCGCGATATTCGCAGCCGTTGTAGAGAACGTTGGCATAAAAGCGGTAATCGCGGTTGTCGTAAGGATGCAGAGGGTCGTAGACGGCACCGCCACGCATGCCGTATTCGGCCACATGGTTTTGTGTAGGAGTGTATGCAGCTGTCGTCCCTGTGAAAGAAGGGGCAGCCGCATCGCGGTCTAACGTATGGCCAAACTTATTGGCATAGTCGCCGTCATCGGAGTGCTGCACCTCCAGTATCGATTCGGAGGTGTTCTTTGTAGTGAATATTTTGCGGTATTCGTCGCGTATGCCGTCCTGCGTGGTAGCCGTAACGGGCACGAGCTGATAGCGGTTAAGGGCAAACAGCTCGTCGTAGGCAGCGCGCGCCTTTTGCAGCATGGTTTGCGACTGGTCGCCGGTAAAGCCAAGATAGCTTTTGCTTTTGTTCTGGAAAACCGGGCTTGAGGCCCACAGATACGTCTTGGCTTTGAGCATGATGGCAGCACCGCGCGTCACGCGTCCCACGTCGGAGGCACCGTTTGTAACGGCTAAAAGGCTGTCGGCCTTGCCGGCTTCGGCCACGATAAACGACACCATCTGCTCATAGGAAGCACGCGGAAACTTTTCGGCATGGGTGAGAGGGTCGTAGGTATGGTCAATTAAGAGCACGCCTCCGAAGCGTCGCCACAACATATAATAATAGTAGGCGCGGAAAAAGTGGGCTTCGCCCTCCACACGCTGGCGTTGTGCAGCATCGTGAACCTTGTCCTTGTTTTCGAGAAACAGGTTAATATACTGTATTTGTGTATAACAGCTTGTCCAGGTGTTTCGGGCCCATTGTGTGACGCTTTCTTCGTTATCCTTCAGTATATCACCGTATCCGGCGTTGTACCAGTCGCTTTTACCGTTGCTCAGCTGGTCGGTAAACCAGGGCAGATAATAGCGCGAAATGCTCTTGAACAGGGCCGTACTGGGAACGTATGTCTTAAACCCGTAGTTCATGTTACGATACCATGTGTTTACATATTCGTCGAGCAGCATGGGCGATTCCCACGTCTTGTCGTCCGAAATCTTGTCGTTTGGCGTATCGTCGAAGAGGCTGTTTGGGCTGCATGCTGCCATCATGAGGGGCAGCAGAGCCAGTATTGCTTTTGAAATTATATTTTTCATATTGCGAAATTCTTGTTTTTGTCGAATCAGAAACCTAAGTTAAGCGTTACGCCAAACGACCGTTGTATGGGGTATCCGCGCAGCGATTCGGGGTCCATGCCCTCGAGATTGGTAATGGTAAACAGGTTGCTGGCCTGGAAAGCAAGGCTTGCCGACGTGGCTCCTATGTGCTTAACCATGTTGCGTGGCAGCTGATAGCCTATGCTCAGCATCTTTAAACGCAGGAAGTTACAGTTCTGAATCCAGAACGTCGACGCGCGACGGTTGTTGTCGTTACTGGTTACAAACTTGATGCGCGGGTAACGAGCGCCGGTGTTATCAGGCGTCCACGTTTCGGTTAAATGGTATTTCTGGAATTTCTGCAGCGTGCCGTTGTCGAGCGTGTACGATTCGATGATATTCTGCTTATATCCCATTTCGCCCTGGAAGAGAGCGTTTACAAAGAACCCTTTGTACGATGCGCCCAGACGAAAAGCCAGGTCCATATCGGGATAAGAGGAATTTTTGACGTACACCTGGTCTTCAGACGTGATGCGATGGTCGCCATTCTGGTCGACGTATCTGATGTCGCCGGGGGCTAATGTAGCGTTACCCGCTCCGTCCTGGTCTACACCACAGTTGTCGATTTCGTCCTGCGTCTGGAACAATCCCGCTGCCTCGTACATGGTCCATACCAACGAACTACGGCCCTTTCTTCTTAAATTGGGCAGCTGTGCCGACTCGTCGCCATAGTCTAAATACTTGTCTTGTGTTTTCGAAAGCGTGATACCCACGTTGTATTTCAGCTTTCCTACGGTGTTACGATGGTTGATTGTGAGGTCCCATCCCCAGGCTTTGAGCTTCGCAAAGTTAATACTCGGCACGTTTCCCTCCACTCCTGTCGACGGCGGATAGATGTAATCGGGAGCCGATGTAATTTTATCGGTTTCGTAACGCACGTAGTATTCGCCCGTGACACTGATGCGACCGCCCCAGAATCCAAGGTCGAGGCCGAAGTTCCAGTCGTGTGTTCGTCCCCACGTCAGGGCCGGATTGGGGTATCCGCCCGTAGTAAGGATAAGGCCCGGACGGAAGTTTCCACCGTGACTGTAACCCATGTTTGTCGACTCCTGAAACGTTTTGAGGTAAGAAAACGAGTTGACGAGGCCGTCGTTGCCGAGCCATCCCGTAGAGGCACGCAGCTTAACATTGCTGAGAATATCCTGTTTCCACTGGCGGAACCAGTCTTCGTTCGACATGGCCCACGCTGCCGAGAACGAAGGAAAGAATCCCCATCGCCGGCTCGGTATGAAGTTATTCGACCCGTCTACGCGAAAGCTGAACTCGGCAAAATACTTGTTACCGTAGCCGTATTTCGCCCTTCCGATGAGCGAAGCACGCTGGTTGTATATTTCGTTGCCGCTGAGAAGGGCTTTCTGTGCCGTACCCATGGTTTCGGGATAGATGCCCTTATCCTGGTTGGTTCCGTTCATATACTGGTTGTGTGTACGCTGGTAATTGGCCACGAGGGTTCCCTCAACGTCGTGCTTCTGTGCAAATGTGCGCAGGAAATTAGCCCCTGTTTCGTAGAGCTGACTGTCGAAGAAGGTATCGGCCTGGCGCAGCGACACCTTGGCAGTAGGATATACTGTGTTGGGGTCGGTGGCGTAGCTGTTGGCCGTTGCGTCGTAGGTATACAGCGTTACGGGGCGGCTGAAGGTGCTTTCAATGCGGTGATTGTCGTCGAAGGTGCCGCGAATATAAGCCGAGAGGCCTTTTACCCATGGCACATCCCATCGCAGGTTCACCGTCATGGTGTTCATCTTGCTGGTGCTTTTGATATATCCTCCCAGACCGTAGATGTTGATAAGGGGGTTGCCTCCGTTAATACTTGCCAGGTCGCCGTTGCTGAAACGATATACCTGAAGGGGCGAATACGAATAGGCTGCCGTAAGCGTTGAGTAGCTGCTGTTCTTTGAACGCGTGCGCGTTCCCTCCTCCGAGAACGACAATACAAGGCCCTTTGCCAGCGTTGCATCCAGTTTTGCACTGTACGTTAAACGGTTACGGCCTATGCCTGTGTAAATACCCTTGGCATCAGCAAGGCCTGTTGACAGATAGTAACGCACGAACTGGTTGCCGCCCGTCACCGAAACGCTGTGGGTTGTAGAGTAGCCTGTCTTGTCGAGATAAGCCATATAGTCTTCGTCGCCATACACATTGGGTGCGGTATGGTTCTTAATTTCCTCGAGCTGTGCATCGGTATATTTCGCGATTGTCGTGCCCGGGGTATTGTCGACAGCGCGGTTTCGCAGCAGGGCAAAATCGTAAGCGCCGAGGAATTCAGGATTGCGTGTCGACTGCTCTACATTGTACTGGCCGCGGTAGTTCACATGTACTTTCTGGTCGCCACCGGCGCGTTTGGTCTGCACCAGCACCACACCGTTTGCGGCTCTTGCGCCATAAACGGCAGCGGCGGCAGCGTCTTTGAGAATGGTTACGCTCTCGATGTCGTCGGGATTCAGGTCGGAGAGGCGCATCTCACCGTCGGACGTGGTAGTGCCGAAGCGTGGAACGCCGTCGATAACCAGCAGCGGAGCATCGTTGATACCGCGCACACGGATGTTGGCTTCGCGCGCCGTGCTGGGGTCGCCACTGGCTTGCATCACCTGCAAACCGGCTACCTGCCCGGTCAATGCCTGGTCAAGGTTCATCACTGGCTGCATGGTAAGGTCTTCGGCTTTGATGGTTTCTATCGACCCTGTCAGGGCCGACTTCTTCTGAATACCATATCCAACCACCACCAGTTCGTCGAGCGTCTTCTCGTCGTTCGCCATTTTCACGCTCAGAGGCTTGCCTGCCGTTACGCTCACCATTTGTGTTTTCAGGCCCACGCTCGATATAACAAGGGTGGTTTTACCCTGGGGAACCGAAAGCGTAAAGGTGCCGTTGACATCGGTTACGCCTGCTACCTTCCCGTCCTGGGTTTTTACTACGGCTCCTATTACGGGCTCGCCGTCGGCATCTACTACGCTACCTGTTACGGTTTGCTTTTGTGCCCATGATGTGGCCGCGATGCCAAGGGCCAGACACAGTGAAATGATTCTTGTCCGCATAAATGCTCACGTAAAAGTAAAAAAGTAAAAAGGTATAAAAGTAAAAAGGGCTACACGCGCTGTTCTATGCTGATATTGAACTTTAAGACAGATTGGAAGCCGGGCGGAAAAGATTATCTTCTGTCTGCATTATTTGTACAACATAATTTTAATCGCATAACCGATTAATGTAATTACCGGTACAAAACTACTCGACTACTGCAATCATCTCAAATTAAAAATTCGCCAGGCTACCGTCGTTTCAAGAAAACTCGCGGTCCCTTCTCTCTGTTTATCTTTTTACACTTTTACATTTTCTATTTTAGTTATTACTTTATTTCCAATTGCTTTTGCCTTTGCGCAAGCTACTTCAATTCCCTATTCCTTTCATTTTTTATATTTCAGGAACAGCCTTTTACTTTTTTAATTTTTTACTTTTTTAATTTTAAACGCTTCCCCTTTACTTTTTGAGCAACTTGTTAATCGTCAAAATCTGGTATTCGTAGAACGCTTTTGTGGCTGCATTTCCAGTGGCACGTTTGGCCGTGAACAGGCTGAGGGCGCGGCGAAGCTGACGCAACATCAGGGGTTTGTAAACCTCGTCGGGCAACGACGGCAGGCCGTAGTTGATACGAACAAAGCTTGTTTGGGGGTCGGTATACTCGCAGGGCAGCAGGTCGCGCTGCTCCATATCGGTGCTATTATTATAATAGGTGTCGCCGTTATCGGCCAGTTTCACGAGCGATGCCTTTGTACCGTCGGCCTGAATACCGCTGGCACGCGCAAAAAGGGCTACGGCTTCGCTGGCCAGTTTCAGGTCGGCGTCGGTCAGTGAACGACCTTGTATCGTGGGCTTAAACACCTCGTTGAAGGCGTCGTCAACGTAATTTGTCACACTGTAATTGCGCTGTGCATTGAGCTTATGGCCGTCGTCAATGCGCTGAAGGCGCGTCGAGGCGAACAAACCGTTCACTACTGTGTTCTCAAAATTGGTGCGAATTTCGTCGGCGCGGTCAAATTTCATGAGCAGTTTCTGCGGGCAAAGCCACGACTTATAGCTGCGGGCCTGTGCCACCAACCATGTCATGGCACGGCGCATACCGGCTTTATCCACATATTCTACGGCCGGGAACGTGTCGCCCTGGCGCACTTCGTGGTATCTTACACCGCCAATATACGGCAGCACATGGCCCAGATGGCGGGCATATTGCGACACTAAGCTCTTGTACATATCCTGCATATACGAATAGTCGGCACCACGTTCGGCCGTCCATTTCTCCAGGTTGCGCATGATAATCTTCAGGTTTGCGATGGCATAATTGCCGGCTTTCACGTGGTCGTTGCCCAAATCCTCGGTCTGTGCACTTACATCTACCGTTCCCATTACCTGCTGCGGTCCGAACTCGTACATCGCATCGCCGGCCTTTTCCTGTATCCACCGAGCCAGAACAGGCTTTTCGTCGTCCATCGTCTGCGCTCCCTTTATCAGCCGGTAACCCCATTTGATGGCGTTAATATCCTCAACACCCAATATGGGAGGTGTCAGTTTCACGCCGCGTTCCATATCTCCGGGCTGGGCAATAAAATTGTTACGGGCATAGTCCATAATGCTGGGCGTGGTGCCATACTTCTGTGTAAACGACGGGCTGCGCAGGCTGTCCACGGGAAATGCAAAGCTGGCGCCCATGTTATGCATCAGTCCAAGCGTGTGCCCTATTTCGTGAGAAGTGACATATCGCATCGATTCCTTCATCACCTCGTCGTCAAATGTTTTCTTGTGCGTGCGGAAGTCAACGGCCCCCGTTTGCACAAACCTCCAGTTATGCAGCAGGCTGATGACGTTGTGATACCAGATAACGTCGGCCGTCAGTATCTCACCCGTGCGCGGATCCACATAGCTTGGGCCCATGGCATTGGCGGTTTCGGTAACGGCATATTTCACACAGCTGTAACGCATATCGTCAGGATCGAATGAAGGATCGTTCTTAGGATAGTCGCGAACCTGCACAACGTTCTTGAAACCGGCGGCTTCGAACGCGGCATTCCAGTCGAGAATGCCCTGCTTTACCGTGCTGCGCCACTTCTCAGGAAAGGCCGAATCGACATAGAAAACAATGGGCTTCTTCGGCTCTACCAGCTCACCGGCGAAATATTTCTGACGGTCACTGTCGCGCGGTTCGATGCGCCAGCGATGAATAATGCTCCTTTCGTCAACGCGATCGGCCTGCGAACTATACACCTTCTGGTCGGTCGAGAAATAGCCTACGCGCTTATCGTGCAGGCGCGGACGCATCAATGTGTCGGGCGCACGGTAAAGAGAGCGGTGCATTACCACCGAATAGGGCTTGTCGTTGCTCGACAGCGAAAACGTGAGCAGGGTTTTTATTTCGATATTCAGCGGGAAATTCTTCACCTCGCTGATGCCTGATGCGTCGCTCTGATAACTGCCCTTCAGCCCCTTCGAGCCTCCGAAGAGTACCGAAAGCGGATTATCAGGCTTGATGGGACTGAGGCTTTTTTCGTTGCTTCCAAAGAAAGAGGTTACGTCAATCAGCACACGTCCGCCCCGCTGCGCGGCAATCTTAAACCCCTTCAGCACCGGGTCGGCAAAGTTGGTACGAAACGATGCCGCTATGGGATCGTCCTTACCCACCACGTTTCCCTGCTGAACCAGGTGCAGCATAACCTTTACACTGTCGCGACTGAAGCGCACAAGCTGGGGGCGGTCAACCATCTGGCCGGCCACATAATCGTGTGTATTGCTCGTCTGCGCAATGCGGTTCGACAAAATATATGGGTGTTTCAACGCCTGTTCGTCCAGCTCAAAATACAGCTTGCCGTCCTTCTGGTTCAGATAAACGGGAAACAAGCCGTCCATACGGCGTGCTCCTTTCAGCGTGCGTGTCCAGTCATCGGTTTTCAATTTCGCCACCAGCGTGGTGTCAACGCCCTTTGCGGTCTTTTTCTTTCTGGCCGTAGCCGGCACGGGTGCCACCATGGCAGAGGCTAAAATAACGAGTAAAAGTTTCTTCATTCGGATGTTTTAACTTGACAATTTCAAAAATAGCTCCGTAATATTATCGAATACAGAATATTCCAATATGCAAAAGTAAGACTTTTCATACTAAATAGGTACGCGGAGATTGAGAAACTTTCCATATGAATGCAAAAAACTATCATAAAACCATCATTTCTGACTATTTGTTTGCTTTTTGTATAAAAAAATGGCCTGAAAAGTATCAACATAAGTAATAATTTATTACTTTTGCCCATGAGAACGACGCAAGGGCGTGGAAAAGACATACGCATTGTATGCAAACCGTTGCCCAAACCGTCTGAATTCACCCCGCGGGGGCATCGTCAAACTTTAAAAACCTTTACTTATGGTTCTAACAACAACACCCACTATTGAGGGTCACCCCATTCTTGAGTACAAACAAATTGTAACGGCCGAAGCCATTATCGGAGCCAATGTATTTAAAGATTTCTTTGCAAATCTGCGTGATACTTTCGGCAGTCGCGTCAAAAGCTACGAAAAAGTGCTGCGCGAAGGCAAGCAAACGGCTATGGCCGAGCTGATGGAAGCCGCCAAAGCCGTTGGTGCAAATGCCATTGTAGGGCTCGACATCGACTATGAAACCGTTGGTGCGCGCGGTTCTATGCTCATGGTAGTAGTGAGCGGTACCGCCGTGGTTATTGAATAAAAACAGACTCATGGCTGAACGGTGGCTGTGAAGTTGCCCCATGAGAAAAATATAACAACTCTAATTAATGGGCATTAGGTCTGTATTTCATATGGTAAGAAGAGCCACGAGAAGCTGAAAGCACATGCTTAAGCCGTGTAGTGGCATGCGGGGCGGGGGATAAAGCCTACAATCCACCCGCCCCCATTTTTTTGTTTTTTCGCACACCTTTTGCCCGTTTACCGACGCATTGAAAATAAAAAGGCTCTCCAAAAGTACAAGCATCCACTTTTGGAGAGCCTTTTCCATACCTCCCGTTACTGTATTTTATATGTGGCACACGGTTGTTGCGTACCATAAATGCCAGGCTCGTGTACTGCCTGTTTTTATATTATACACGCGGCACACGGCTTATGCCGATGTTGCCTTGCAGCCCGTATGATAACGGCAAACCCTACAAACCATTGAAAACAGCACGCACGGCAATATAAGGAAACCCTACAAACCACAGCAAACGGCACGCCCTTCGATACCGCTTTACGTCACAAACAAAAACAAAACAGGCACGAACCGCGTTGGTTTCGTGCCTGTTTTGTAAGCATTTATTTAATATTCTGGAAATCTGAATAAACAGGGTCTTTAGCACTTGTGCTTGTTTCGTCCCAAACAGGACGTATAGCACGAGCCTGTCCTTTACCGTTAAGACCAGTTGGATCCCATGTGCTTGATCCGAAGATAAAGTCGTCACTGGTTCCCCAACGATCGGTTAAGATCATATATTGACCGTATGCTCCCAGGCCATAACTCATGTCACGGTAGCCTATATCGTCTTGTGAAACCATTCGACGACCTGTAATTGGCAAGAACAAACCTTTGTTGGCACGCACAAGTGCCGTAACATTGGTATACTTATAATAGGCTCTTACCTTTGTGGGGAAACCTTTAACGCGTATGCTTCCGCTCGTTGTAAAGTAGCCGCCATACACAACAGTACCCTTGTCGGTGTAGCAATAGGCTGGAATTACATCGGCTTTCGTGCGGAGTTTATCGAAATCGGCCTTACTTGGAATACGATATTTCTGATTGTTATTCATCGTATGATACCATACAATATCACCATACTTGGCTTGTTCGCGGCCTACTTTCAGTGCAAAAGCTGTACTACCATTATAGAAAGCCTTATTTGAAATATTACAATCAGCATAGTCACCGCCATTCAATTTAAGCGCATTCTCAATAACACCATAGCGGAAAAGGTCGACGTCATCAGTGGTTTGCGTAGGCGACGACTCAAATTGCGACGACTGTAATATACCTCCTGAGCTAACCTCCTTGCGGTTATTGCCCAGCATTACCGCGCGACGCGAAATCCACCACTGTGTAGGAGCAATACCCCAATAGCCGCCATTTGCAGGGCCATAGTGGATAAAGTTGCCCGTTGCCCATTTTACACCTTCTACCTCAACGTAGGGTTCACGCTCTACTTCCTGCATTTCCAGCAGGTCAGAATGGTGTACCTTGTTAACGTCAAAGGTTAAAGAGGCAAACTCTTTCTTGTAACACGTGTTGCCTACATAGGCCATAACCAGCACGTTTTTGTAGGTTCCGGGTAACATCGCCACGTAAGTGTACTTGCCTCCTGCCGACGAAATTTTTGTGCCAGCGGCAGGATTGATGACAATATTCATGCTTTCGTCGGTGAGGTTGTACTCTTCAAACTTGCCCGTTCCCAAATTAAACACATCGCTTCCCTTCACATTCGAGATGTAAACCGAATCGATATGGGTCAGAATCTGGTTGTTGTTATCGGTAAAGCGCAGGCCCCATATCGAAATAATACGTTCCATGCTGCCTATGCTTACGTTTACATTGGTGCCCTGAATGCTCGACGGCCTTACCTTTTTCCACTGATAATCGAAACGCCTGCCGATGGTTTCGGCCGTTCCGTCCTGCCGTGTCATATTCAGTTCTACGCGATTTGTAATATTATCGCTGGCGTCATGATAATAGTCGGTATTGCTTACCTTCGTCCTCGTTACAGGCGTAATGGTGCGCGAAGAACCTGTCGAGGCCGCGCCGGGATAGAAGAAACACAGGTCGTTACTGGTTGTCAAACTGCCCGAACGAGGCTTTATCTCACCCTTGAAAAAGGCTCCCCTGCCCGCGCCCAGACTTTCAATCATGCTGTAATCGGCCTGTGTGCTGCCGGTACTGTCGGCCAGAACAAATGCTATCATTTTGTCGCCGTCGAGCCATGTCGATGTCAGCCCCCTGGGATTGTCGCTGCTTATGCCCAGTGCTTTGGTTGAACCAGCCACGGTTGGTGCTGCTGCCGCCTCTACGGTAATATGGTAGGTGCGCAGGTTTTCATTGCCGGCCGGCGTCTTTTCCAGCTCATCGTGCTGGCAGGCCGTAAACAGAGAGCCTGCCGTTATGCAAAGGGCGGCTGTCAGAAATTTTGTATTGTTCATCATCTTAAATGGTTATTCCCTGTAAACCGCACGCCTTATTCGGCACTGTCGTCCCACGTATGCTGTTTCGCACCACCCATACCTGCAAACGGGTTCGGCGTAGAGCCGTTGCCTCCCGTAGGGTCTCCACCCTCAACAGGGTTGGTAGTGGCTGCACTGATGGTTAATAACTGTTCCTCAATTTTTAAGCATACAAACGTTGTTGCAGGCTTCGAATAAATGTTTTTCTGCATCATAAACCTATATCTTACTACTATTTTGCCTGTGATAAACACGGCAAGCAAACAAAACCTGAAAAAAAAGAAATTTGCCTGCCCTTAAAAACAACTACCGATAATATCGAATGCAAAGGTAGGCGGTTTGATAAGGCCGTCACAAACTGCATGCTCTCAATTTAATATTTAATAACATACGGGCTGTTGTTTTTATATTTTTTAATTATAAGTATGCAAGCAAGGGGGTGCTCCTGCTGCATGAAAATACCGTGCCAGGGGTTGTTTTTCGCCGAATATGCGTGTATTTCGTACGGCAGCATTGCGCAAATCATTATTTTTCAATACCTTCGTAAGCTCATCAACACGATATTTTCATGAACACCTCCAGCCATATTGCCGTCATAGGCGGCGGCGCAGCGGGTTTCTTTGCTGCCATAACAGCCCGGCAAACCAACAGCCACGCCAAAGTGGTTATTTTTGAAAAGACGAGCCGTGTGCTGGCAAAAGTGGGCGTTTCGGGCGGCGGACGATGCAACCTGACGAACAGCTTTGCCTGCATTACCGACCTGAAACAGGTATATCCGCGCGGTCACCGCCTCATGAAACGGCTGTTCAGGCAGTTCGACCACCGCGATACGTACGAATGGTTCGAACGGCATGGCGTACCACTGGTGACGCAAGCCGACCACTGTGTGTTCCCCAGGGCGCAGACATCGCAGGCTATCATCAACTGCCTGACGAGCCAGGCTGACAAGCTGGGCATCGGCACGGTAACACAACACGCCATGAAGGCCGTTACCCCAACGGCAGAAGGAAAGCTGAAAATAGAGTTTACCGACAAGCCTCCACGCCTTTTTGACAAGGTAATTGTTACCACCGGGGGCGCACCCTTGCGCCGTAATCTGGAACCCCACGCGCTTACAGGGCACGACATTATTGCACCTGCTCCGTCGCTCTTTACGCTGAACGGGCCCGACAAAGCCTTTACAAACCTCATGGGAATAGTGGTTAATCCCGTAACGCTTACCCTTGCATCGACGAAGTTCAAGGCCCGGGGGCCGCTGCTTATTACCCACTGGGGCATGAGCGGACCGGCTGTATTGAAGCTCTCGGCCCACGCAGCGCGATACCTTTACGAAAATAACTATCGCGCCAATGTGGCCGTCAACTGGATAAACGAAACCCGTGCCGCCGCGGTTGAACAGCAGCTTGCACAACTTATTCAGTTGAACAGGAAAAAACAAATGGGCGCCGTTGCGCCGTGTCAGCTTACCAGCCGACTGTGGATTTACCTGCTCGGGCGCGCCGGTTTAGACGCACACAGGCGGTGGGATGAGCTGGGACGCAAGGGCCTGAACAAACTAATTGAAACGCTTACCAACGACATCCACGCCATACAGGGTCGCGGACGCTTCAAAGACGAGTTTGTAACCAGCGGCGGAATAAGCCTCCAGAGCCTCGATTCCAGCACATTGGAGAGCAAGGTATGCCCCAACTTGTATTTCGCCGGCGAAGTAATCGACATCGATGGTATTACAGGAGGCTTCAACCTGCAGGCCGCATGGACAACAGGTTATGTGGCAGGACGGGCGGCAGCAACGCTATAAGCCCCGCAAAATAAAAGGGCGATGCCTACTGGTCGGCGTTGTAATTAAATTCCAATTTGCCCTGAACCATAATCTCCTGAAGAACATCAGGCATCACACCACGCCCTTTAAGCTCGGCAAGACAGCTTTTTAACCGGGGAATATTAATCAACTCTTCTATACAGTTAAGATAATTGTCAACCACCTTTTGCACAACATATGTTTTCAAGGCATCGGCTTTTACCTTGTTCATCAACTGCCCGACGGCCTCTTCTGTCTTCACAACAAACGTTACAGGGTATCGTTCAACCTTATCAATATCGAGAAAATACTTCCTGAAATCAAGCGTTTCGGTTACCTGAAAAAAGCGTCCTAAAGGCTTCATAACGAAATCAATGCCCCCGTCATTAGCATTTGTCCTGCCTGTTTTATAAAGCCGGAGATAATCAGATTTGAGTGTATTTACATCAGGTGCAAAACCCCAATATATCTTAATATCGCGGTAATAATATTTCAAGATGGCATAGCTTACTATCTCAAAAAGCCTTGCATCAATGTTCGGTGCAAGAAGAGACGTGATAAAATCGGCCACCTTTTTACCATCTTCGGCATTGATTTTCTGCATGCTTTCGCACTGATCAATAAATTGTTTAAAAGCATTTTGCTTTACCTCAACATAATGGTCGATGATATTCAACAGGTCGGAAGCAATATTATACACATGCCGTCCAACCCCTATTTTTAAATAGTTTTCATTAAACCAGTATCTTTGAGTTGCCAAATCGCGCATAATTGGCGGCACGCCTGCCTGCATAGGGAAGTACTTAAAGAACTCTTCGTTCATGCGTGAATTAAGTGCATGGTTCTGAAGCTTGGCGCCAAAGGGAAGCTCTCGTTGCCTTTTGAGCAGAGCAGAAAACTGTACACCCTCATAGTTTACATAATCATCGTGCTGATCAAAGCCATGATTAAGATAATCTTCAACGATAACATACACAGCATAAAGGTTCGCAAAACTGCCTCGTGACTTGGCTCCTTTATCGGCCGATTTGGTTTTATGAACAATATATTGCAGAATATAGCTCATCGAAAACAACTGCTCGGCATCATCGCCATATTTGGTTTTAAGGTAGTTTTCAATAAACGAGGCGAACGAATATTCCATATTATCCGAAGTTTAATAAGTTAGGTTCTTTAGATATTTTGATTTGATACGATTTCTTTTCGCGCGTCAGCTCCTTGCCTTCGTATTCATGAGTAATCTCCAAACGCCTTAAACCTATTTTGAAATACTCCTCCTGAATCTCTATTCCCAAGAACCTCCGGCCCAGCTTTTGCGCTACATAGCAGGTGGTAAACGTCCCGCTGAAAGGGTCTAACACCAAGTCTCCAGGGTTGCTGCTGGCCTTAATGATGCGCTCCATCAGGCTGACGGGCTTCTGAGTAGGATGGTTTTCATACTCGTCCATGCGGTATCTTACACGCGAAAAGCTCCACACATTGCCCGGAACCTTTTCGGTTTTGTAAGGCTGTGGCGGCGTTTTTCGGTAATCAATCAGTTTGCGTCTAGCACCCGTTTTGGCCTCGACCAGAATATCATCG
>ERZ773051.719-NODE-719-length-20725-cov-6.063716_pt1 | contig 20725 bp, 23 predicted proteins | sample MGYA00580631_ERZ773051 | MGnify/ENA primary metagenome ERZ773051 (study PRJEB29015, sample SAMEA2738137) | human oral metagenome | biome: human oral; feature: human-associated habitat; material: saliva | place: China | collected 2204 ... | reverse complement strand
TAATGTTGAAAAAGTTTGAACTCATTATTTCAATTTTTGATGCAAATATCATGTTTTTTCTGGGAGTAACAAAATCGTAAATTCATAGCGCAAACAGCTGATTTTATGGTGCAAACAGACAGTGCTGTTATAAATAATGGATTTCAAAAAGTCCATAAAATATAAGATATTTGCAAAAGATTTAGGCAATATGACAAAGACGAATATAGACAAAAAAGGTATTGCAAAATCTCTCTATATGGAGGGAAGTTGCACACAAGAGGAGATAGCTGCAAAAGTCGGAACTACAAGGCAGACTGTCTCTCGCTGGGTACGTGAAGGAGGTTGGGAGGAACTTAAGGCTTCATTTACAATCACACCTGACCAGATTATAGCACAGTTCCAGAGACAGATTATTGAAATCAACAACAATATTCAAAATCGTGAAGAAGGTAAGAGGTTTGCTACAGCACAGGAGGCCGATGCGCTTGCTAAGCTCGCTGGTGCTGTCAAAAAGTTAGAAAGTGATGTTGGTGTTGCAGACTGCATCAGTGTCGCTATGCGCTTTCTGTCTTGGTTACGTCCTCTTGATATTGATGCAGCTAAGCAGTTTAACAACCTCTTTGATGCGTTCATCAAGGACCAAATGGCAAAAGCAAAATGACACAGGAAGAAAGACTTGCATTAAGGAACTGGGAAGAGTTCCATAAATCATTCACCTCTGACATGCCTGTTGAGAATGGGCTGTCAAGACGTGATATTGAACGTAGACGAAAGGAACTGGAACAAGACCCTATTAAATGGATTCAGTATTTCTTTCCCAAGTATGCTAAATATGAATTTGCACCTTTTCACGTGCGTGCTATTCGTCGTATTATTGAACACGATGAATGGTACGAAGTGCTTTCGTGGAGTCGTGAGCTGGCAAAGTCTACTGTATCTATGTTTGTCTTGATGTATCTTGCGCTCACTGGGCGTAAGAAGTTCATCGTGTTAGCTTCAGCAACTATAACTTCAGCAACACGTTTACTTACACCTTTCAGACTTAATTTTGAGAACAACCCACGTATTAAGCAATTTTATGGCATTCAACAGCTTGTAGGGCAATGGACAGAAACAGACTTCACATGTCGCTGTGGTGCTAAGTTTGTTGCACTTGGTGCTGGTAGTGCTCCACGTGGTGCAAGAAACGAAGCTGTACGACCTGACGTCATCTATCTTGATGACTATGATACTGATGAGGATTGTCGTAACCCTGAAACTCTTAAAAAGAAGTGGGATTGGTTTGAAGGCGCACTCTATCCAACACGTTCCATCTCTGAGCCGACTCTTGTTCTATGGTGCGGTAACATCATTGCTAAAGACTGTTGTATTGCACGTGCTGGCGCAATAGCAAAGAATTGGGACATTGTTAACATACGTGACAAGAACGGAAAGTCTACTTGGCCTGTCAAGAACACAGAAGAGCAGATTGATACTGTTCTCGCAGGAATATCTGCAAGAGCCGTACAAGCAGAGTACTTCAATAACCCTGTTTCAGAAGGTAAGATATTTCGTAACCTTCCTTTTGGGAAAGTCCCTGCATTGTCTAAGTTTAAGTTCCTTATCGGATATGGAGACCCTGCTTATTCTGACAGCAAGAAGAAAGCATCGTCAACAAAGTCTCTTTGGCTAATTGGCAAGTATAAAGGTGTCTACTACATTATAAAAGGTTTTTTGGCTCACGAGACAAATGCAAACTTTATTGGCTGGTACTTTGAACTTGATAAATACGTAGGAGGCAAGGTTCCTGTATATTGGTACATAGAGAACAATAAACTGCAAGATCCTTTTTACGAACAGGTGTTCAAGCCACTACTACGTGAGGAGCAGCAGCGACGAAAAACAACTCTTTTTATACGTAGTGATGGACGAAAGAAAGCTGATAAAGCAACACGTATCGAAGCCAACCTTGAACCGATTGATCGTAATTGTCAATGGGTATTCAATGAAGAGGAAAAAGACAACCCTATGATGCAGGAGCTTATCAACCAGTGCAAACTTTTTGAACTTAACTTGCCATACCCTGCTGATGGACCTGACTCTCTTGAAGGTGGAATCACAATGTTAGATGAGAAGATGGCAGAGGTTGAACCCACTATAACTATCAGTTTTCATACAATGGATGAGCAAAATCCTTATAAGATGTGATTATGAATAACTTTATCAATATAGAAGACTACGATGCAAGTATTCACCGCGAGATACTTGATGCGCTGCTGCGTAAAGAAAGTCCAACTTATGATCCTCAGATAGTTGAGATATGTGAGGATAGAGCGGTAAGTGAGATGAGGGGGTATCTGAACAAGATTTATGATTGTAACGCCATCTTTTCCGCAAGAGGGGAAGATAGACACCCTCTCATTCTTATGTTTGCGCTTGACATCGCTATCTATCACATCTTTACGCAACATAATCCGTATAAGATTGCGAAGATACGCCAGGATAGATATGAGCGTGCTATAGAATGGCTGAAAGGCGTAATGGGAGGAGACGTAACGATTGACGGTGCTCCATTGATGCCTGAAGATGAACTTAAGAACAATAGTCGTTGGCAAATACAAGCTGACGGCTTAAGACCAACATTGCTATGAACAGAAAAAAGAAAAACAGCCCTAAGCAAGGCAAAATAATACAAGGTGGAATGCTCGTTCCTCAAGGGATGAGACAGCCAGACATCGTTCTGCAGATGCCTGAGATATTCATGTTTGACATGAATGCGTATATGCAATCTGTTAAGGCTGCAAGGGGAATAGACTTCTCCAATAGGGCACGTCTGTACGATATGTATGACAGTGCTTCTCTTGACCTTCATCTCTCTGGAGTCATTGCAAAACGTATGCGAGGCGTAACGAAGATTCCTATTGAGTTTAGAAGAAATGGTGTACCTGATGATGTAATCAACAAGCAGATAAAATCACCCTGGTTCAAACAGCTGAGGAAAGACCTTGTTATGTCAGAGTTCTGGGGCTTCACACTCGTACAGTTCTATCTCAATGAGGAAGGTAATATCCGTTATGACCTTATCAATCGCAAGCACTATGACCCTATACATCGTAAGCTGCTCAAGTATCAAGGTTCAATGGACGGAGTACCTATTGATGACTTCCCTGATATGCTTTTCGTTGGGAGCGAACGTGACCTTGGTATTTATGCAGAACTTCTGCCTGCTGTACTCTATAAGCGTGGTGATATGTCAGACTGGGCACAGTTCTGTAACATCTTCGGTATGCCTATCCGTGAGTACACTTACGATGCTGGAGACGAGGACGCACGCCGTCGTGTCATCGCTGATGCACGCCGACAGGGTGCGAACGCGGCATACATCCATCCAAAAGAAAGCGAGCTGAAACTTGTAGAGGCTGGTAATAAGACTGGTTCCAGCGACCTTTATAGAACTTTTGCTGAGTACTGGGACTCAAAGATGTCTATACGTGTGCTGGGAAACACGCTCACTACAGACGCTAAGTCAACAGGTACGCAGGCACTCGGTTCTGTACACAAGGAGGAAGAGGACGAGATGAACTCTGATGATCGTGATTTCATTCTTGATATTCTCAATTATGATATGCGACCTATTTTCGCCTCGCTTGGCTTCAATGTAGAAGGTGGCGAGTTCGTCTATGCGAAGAAAGACAAGATTAACCCAGCTCAGCAGATAGACATCGTTCAGAAGCTATCGTCAATGGGTCTTCCAATGGATGACGACTATCTCTATGAAACATTCTGTGTAGCGAAGCCAAACAACTACAAACAGCTGAAGGAGGAGAAAAAGGCTGCAAAGGCTGCATTCAGAGAGCAACTTGATTTGCAGGATAATGATGATGACAAAAAGAAGCAAGACAAAAACACTGATAAAACAGCGTTCAAACAGCATTTGAAAAGTTTTTTCGGACTCGCCCCAGACAAAGGGGCGAACTGATGATTGATACGCTCTATTATGGTGAGCACTGCTCTTGCTCTGGTCATAGTCATTTCCACAACGAAAGTCCAGCTATCTCGTTTAATGTTGTGCAGGCTTTTCTACAAAGAATCCATAACAAGCCTGAATTAGCTGAAGGCATTGATCTTGGATTATGGTCGGCTGTTGTTAAAGTCATCAACGAGGCGACTGTGGAGGGACTTTCACAGAGCAATGCTGCAAGTACACACGATGAGGAGTTTTATCGCGCCCTGCGCCATTCTAATGAGGTCTTTGCTGCGTTCAAAGTACATTCGTTGGCTGGAGAGGTTGCGAAGAACCTGCTGGACAGTGACGGTAAACTGAAACCCTTCAGTCAATGGGTAGATGATGTAAAGGGAATCACCTCGCATCACGTCGGTGCGTGGCTTCGTACAGAGTATGACACTGCTGTTATCCGTGCACACAACGCTGCAGACTGGCGTGAGTTTGAACGCAACAAGGATATACTGCCAAACCTACGATGGATGCCGACAACTTCACCAAGTCCTGAAGGGAGTCATCGTAACTATTGGATAGCAAAGCTTACCCTGCCTATTGATGATCCTTTCTGGAACAATCATCACCCTGGCGACCGATGGAACTGTAAGTGCTCACTTGAAGCTACTGACGACCCTGTAAATCGTCCTGCAGATATGGATGCTCCTCTGCCACAAAAAGGACTTGAAAATAACCCGGGTAAAGATGGGCATATATTCAACGACACTCATCCGTATTTCCCTGACAAATGCAGTCAATGCTCTTTTTATAAGCCAGGCATAAAAGGGCGAATTATGACACTCTTCATGAATAGGAAAAAGGATTGTTATAATTGTCCTTATATAAATGCTGCCATTCCATCTGAACAAAGAGAACAGAGGTTAAAAGAATATCTCGAATACAAAGACAACCCCTTATATAAAGATGTAGAGTTTGATGCCAATAGTTCTGGACTTAAAGCGACACATATTGAACATAGCTTTGATAAGAAAAAAGGATGGTATGAGACAACTGTTCAAGAGGTTGGCTTTCAGAATGGGCATAAAGTAGTTCTGGAAAAGGAGGACCATACAGTGTTATTTAAGAAGAATACAGAAGGTACTTGGGATAATATGTTATTTGAAATTGCTGGTGCAGAAACGGGTACTTCAAATAACATCCGACAATCTTTGAAACATTGTGCATCGAAGCCTAATACAGAAGTCGCAGTATTGCTATTCCCAAATGATAATTTTAATTATTCCATCTTTGAAGAAGGATATAATAAATTTTATGGACTTAGAGGAACTTCACAATATCGAAAGTTTAAAGTGATATATTGTCTCAATAATAAGGGAATATTGCTAATAAAAAAACCAGAGTAAACACTCTGGCTGGAATGGAGGACGTGTCCTAATAGGGATTAAACGCTCCCTCCACACCACAAATGTAGATATTTATTTTCATTCCACAAAATAAAAAACGAGGAAATTTATATTATGGACGCAAAAGAAATAGAAAGGCGTATCTCACGTGTCAAAGATGAGATACAAAAGGAGGTGACGGATAGACTCCCTCGAAAGGTTGGTGTCGTGGCTGCAAACCACTTCAAGCAGAATTTCCGAGATGGTGGCTTCACGGATGGAGGAGTTCACCAATGGAAACGTACGAAACGACAGGACGGTAATACGACGGATGCAAAATACTCTCCTCTTACCTCTCGACGCAATCATCTTATGCGTTCAATACAGAGTGAGACATCACCAGGGCAAGTTACAATATCCAATCCTGTACCTTATGCAGCTGTTCACAACGAGGGTGGTACCATCAATACGCATCCAACTATTACAAAACGTATGCGGCGTATGGCATGGGCTAAGGTGTATGCACTATCAGGCGTGAAAGGCAAAGGGAAACTTCCAAAAGACTTACCTTCTGGAGCTAAGATGTGGAAGGCTCTCGCACTCACAAAAAAGACAAAGCTTAATATCACTGCACGCATTCCACGCCGTCAGTTCATTGGTGATAGCCGTGAGCTGACAGCAAAGATTAACAAGATGCTTGATGAGAGCATAGAGAAAATAAAAGAACTTGTAAGTAGAACATAAATATGGAACAGACACTCTGCCAACTGATAGACTTTCTTAAAGAGAAAATGCCGTCGCTTTCCGTCATTGACGAAGACTACGGACAACTTGAAAATATAGAGGATGAAGATACTGATATGTATCCGCTAACGTTCCCTGCAGTACTTATAGAAGAAGTGCAGACAGAATGGAGCGATATAGGAATGCTTGCACAGAAAGGAACTTGTAAGCTCCGTATTCGGCTCATCATAGATTGCTATGATGATACGCACGCAACGAGTGGAACCACACAGGCTGTCAGAGAGCGTAATGAAATGCGACACCAATTGCACCAGCTACTACAGGGAACCTGTCTTGGCACTGATGCTCCTTTGATACGCAAGTCTTCCAAGTTCTTTACTTGGAAGCACGGAATAAAAGTGTATGAAATGATGTATGAGTGTACAGTGTCAGAAATGGTTAAGGAAACAAGGACGGTTCAGAAACCTTCTTTACGCGTGAAGATGGGTGTGAAGGTGTAACACGGAAGCCTGTGAAGAGCGGTGCTTTCATCTGTTTCCCATCTACCGTCTCACCACGTTTAATCATATCACGAATGATATGTAGCACACGGCTTTCAGACAAATAAAACTCTTCATTGGAAAGTATGCGGATAGTATCATCGAAACGGAGGCGTCGTTCCTCCGTCCAGTAGAAGTAACGCTCAAATAACCTTCTGTTGCGTGCTTCTATCAGTTTACTATCCCTTCCTTTACTCATATCTGCAAAATTAACAAATAATCATCTTATTTGCAAGTATTTACACCTTTTTATCTGCTTACTACAAATAAAAACCGTCCAAATGTGTGTTCGTACACATTAATGGGCGGTTTTATTCTTAAACAGGAGTTAGTTAATGATTTTTATCTTATAGCCTACAGAAGCTTGGTTCTACACGTTCCCAGACATTGGTCTTTGGATTCTTCTGATAGAAGTAGTAGTTGATAGCATTCTTCTGGACTACATTTGCCTCCTTGAAAAGTGTCATAATCTCTGAATACTCACTATCGAACTTATCCTCCAACTCGTACAGCTTAGAGATGCTCTTGTAATCGAGGTCACCAGCCTTATTGCGTTCAAGCAGCGTCATTGCCATCTGATACATTGGATCATCCGCCCCTTTCTCGCTTTGCTTCATATAACGCTTGAGGTAGTCGATTAGACGCTCTGCAGCAAGGTCTGCACGCTCGTCAAAGCCTTTCACCTTATTACTTGAGATTTCAAGACGGAAATCGCCATCAGTAATCGTGTAGCTTCGCTGGTCGTTCTTGCGAACCTGACCATAATCACGCATCACACTTACAAAGCTCTCTACTTCACCCTGTAACCAGTCGTGGAAGCTACGCACGTCAGTCACGATACGTGTTAAGCGTTGCCACACATCGTGCATCATCTCAGCACGTAGCCCCTCGTAGGTCTCACGACGTTCAATGCGACTCTGCTTTTCTTCGTTTTGTAACTCAGCAAGTAGCTTCGCACGCTCTTCCTTGCTCAAATTCTTAATGTTTACCATATTATTCTGTTTTTTGTTTTCGGATGATCATTCTTATTTTTGTGTTCAAAGCATTGAGATCATCCACCGTCAACGCTCTAAATGTTTTTCCTGCTATTCGTGGGTCTTTACAAAAGGCATCCACACGGTTCCAGTCTGTTGTGTCTATTCCGTATATCTGCAGCTGGTGAAGTACTCCGCTACGTGCCTTGCGTAGGATATCATACTGCTTACGTCTTCGCTCGTCATATCCTGTAATATCCTCCATCTGTCTACACATAGCATCATACTCTTTTGCTGACATCTGATGAAGGTGTACTGTTCTGTTTTGTGTAAACTGATAGACCAGTGTTTCCTTGTCAGCACCAGGCATCTTTTTTAGCAGGGTATAAAACCGTGCGTAGTTCCCGACTGCTCCCATAGCTTTTCCTCCTTCCAATCTTTATACGCCTTACGACCAGAAGCTACAGCCTCTGTAAGATCATCGCTAAGGTCACTTTCACCGAACAATGGTATGCCGTGTACACTCACATATAGCTCACCATTAAATTCCATTACTTGTACGGCTTCACGTGCCTCTGCGTCGAGCCGTGCCTGTCGTTTGTTCTGCATTCTGTCGGCACGTTCCTCATGCCATGTTTGCAATCTGCGTTTGATTTCGTCTAAAAATGTAGTCATAATCTTTTTTGTTTTAGTTGACAAGTTTACGGGTTTACAAGTTGACATGTTAATGGTACTGATAACTTGTTTACTCATTCACTCGTCTACTCGTTTACTTACTGATATAATATGTTTGAATTAATTTTCCGTTTCGTTTAATAAGCAGTTGAGTCTGACCATCTTCTCTCATAAGGTAGGTGCTTATATCGCTTTTCACTGCTATGTCTTTGCGAACATACAACTTAGATATAAACCAGTCTACAAAGTCTTTCAACTGTTTCCATTCCTCTTCTGTATCTTCTATTCCTCGCAAAGAGTATGTATTACTGATAGCCATCTGTAGCTTTAGCAGCCACATCGGTTTGTCGTTCGGACAGACAGACTTGTATCTTAACATTTCCATAACTACTCTTTTGAAGCCTTCCACTCAACTTTTATCACAGCGTCAAGCTTACCGCTGCCTTCGCATATTGGGCACTCTTGCTTGAACCGCTCTTGCCAGTTGTCTTCCTGCCAACGGTATCCGTTCCCTTGACAATAGGGGCAAATGTGTCCTTGACTCTCGACTTGATCTGTCATCTTACCACCTGGACTCATCAAACCAGGACTAATCTCAACAATTCGTCTCTCCTTACTCATAGTTTTATTGTAACTCTAATTGAACATTAAAATGATACTCCCTGCAAAGCCGTTTCACCTGTACTACATCGAACGGCTCTCTATCAAAAGCGAAGAAGATTGTGCGTTCTCGTGTAAGTACTCTCACTCCTTTCTTCCGTAGCTTGTACAATAGATTGTCTCGCTTGTTTGCCATAGCCTTTACTCTTTTGTTTCGCCCCAGTATATATCTGCTCGCTCTTTCCATATTGTGTAATAGCCAAGATTGCCAAAGTAGCGTCCCTTACTGATAGCTCTGTAACCTTCCACCCATATCTTCAATGCTGCATCAAACATAACACTCACAGCTGTACGACCTGACGGCTTATTGCCGTCTGCCTGACTGATAAAAATGAGCAGCTTATCACGATGTCGAGCCTTGAATTCCTGATACTCCTTAAAGCTCATCTGTGTGTATTGAAAACTATCAATGACCACTATATCGGGGCTTTTACGTTTCTTGAGACGTGCATCAAGATCTTCCATACTCTCACTGATGAGGATAAACCGCCGTGCAACATCTTGCATACCTGCTTTCATAAGCGCATTCTTCATCGTCAGAGAGAAACCCTCCTCTAAGGAGTTATAAGCGATCTTTCCATACTTTGCCAACTCTTTGCAGAGCTTCATTGTAAAACTGGTCTTACCGCTTCCGCTTCGTCCCCAGATGAACCATACACCGCCTCGTTCTGGTGCTCCGAAGGCCTCCGCCCAGTCTCCTTCAAATGGATAGGTTTCTTTCTTCATACGTAGCATATCGGTTACTGACATTGCTCTATTCATCACCTTTAGCTTTATGGTTTGAATTTCGTTTGGTACTCAAACACTGTTTGACCACTGTTTGAGCTCCCTTCCCTTCGGAGGGGCTGGGGGAGGCTTTAGCCATCAATTTAACTCTATGAATACTCTTTTTCACACGTCGTAGGTCAAACTCAAATTCTTCCGAATCTCTCACCACTTCTGATATGTGTGCCTTGTCAGTTACGCCATTCGCAACACAGACGGCATAAACATCGTGAGCACCTGTACGCTCCAACTCAAAGAACTTACGACCAATACGTGAATGAATCTCGTTGTATCCACACTTGTTGTAACGCAGCCCCATTGTCATACGACGCTTGATATAGCTTGTAGAGAAGAAGACGATACCACACTTATCCTCTAATCTATTGTACAAGTCGATGAAGTAATGAAAAACACGCTCTGGCAACTTGTCTGCCTCGTCAAAAAGTAATAGTGGTGCGTTCATCTGAATCAGGTCATCAATGATGCGATCGAGCAGCTCTCTGATGCTGTAGCCTTCTGTCTTCTGACCGATACGGCGTGCAATCTCACGAATGAAGTCGCTTTTCTTCATATCTTCAGAGCAGAGGACATAGAAGACCTCGTTATGCTCGCTGGCATATAGTTTAGCTGTGGTTGTCTTTCCGCAGCCTGCTTCACCAACTACCCACGTAACGTTCTTGACTGTCTGAGCATCGTTCATTGCGAATACCATTTCCTGATAGGCTTTCGTTTCTACAACCTGCCAGTCCGTACCTGTACTTGTGCCAAGCTGCGATGCAAGGTTGCGCCACATATCGTCGCTGATATTCTCCCATTTACCCTGCAAGATACTACTCACTGTTGCGCTACTTGTTCCTGTAAGGCTCTGTGCTGCCTTGTTCTGACTTGGATACTTACCGACGTATTGTCTTAAGCTCTCCTGTATCTGTCCTTTTTCGTTCTTTGTTAGTTTCATATTGTTGTTCTTTTTATTAATTGTTCTTGGTTCAGTGAGGCATTGCCTCGCTGCTTATAATTACCTTATCACTTTCAGTGCATAAGTGACCCACTTTTGATGCGTAAGTGAATGACTTATCATCGGTTTCTTTATAGTTTTCCTGCCGTTGCTGCCATATCAACCACTGCCGTCTCGACCTCTGCCCAGTCCTCAAGGCTTACTTGCTTCGTCTTCCGTCCTATCTTATACTCTTCAGGAGACTTGCTATAGATGCCTGTACGACGTTCTATCTGCCTGCGCTCGGCTGCTGTCATTCCCTTAGGCTTTGGACTACGCAGACCGTGCTGCTCTGGCATTACGCCGTGAGCCTTTTCAATCTCACGTCCTGCAACTGTTCGCTCAATGCGGTCAGTGGTATTGGCTGCCTGTTCCTGTCTGATGAATGCTGCTTCGCCTTCTGTCTGCTCTTGTATCGCACGATGGATAACAACGTAAGGTTCTGCTACTCGTTCAAATCTCAGACTGCCGTCAGCTTCCTTCTTATAGAGTCGAATGCTTCCGAAGTCGTAAGGATCATACTTAACAATGAACCGCTCGTAAGTGTGCTGCCTACGCCACTCATGGTCTGGCATACCAGGTTCGCTCATCACTTCATATTGTCGCTTCTCTTTCTTAATAGTAACACTGATACCTTGGTCGGTGAAGGTACTCATACGCTTAGCCGTTACCCAGAACATATCCACCATATCGTGTGCCGTTACCTGCTGCGTTTCCTCATTCACGCTGCTGTCGTAGGCTTCCTGTCTACTCTTGCCGTATGCAGGGTGTGCCATTTCGTTCCACTCCTTAGTAGCCTTTGCGTAAGCATCTTTCAGTTCCTCAAGCGTATAGAGTGAATCCTTGTTTTCCTCAATAAATTCAAGGTTCGGACGGCTCGACATCTTCTTTGCCGTAATGTTCTGACCTGTGAATCGCCAATCCTTGTGCAGCACCTGTTGTTGGAACCGACCGAACACCGCCTCAATGGTCTTTGACTCACCGTTATAAGGCTGCGTGGTCCTATGCACGTGGCAAAGCTTCTTAAACAGTCCGTCAGCATCCAGTTTCTTATGTCCGCCTTGGTTATCGTGAACAATCTCGTAGGGCTTGTGCTTGCTTGTCTGAATTGCCATGCGATATGCGTGGTATTGTGCTTCGTAGTCCTCTGTATCGCTGATATGCCAACCAAGCATCACCTCACTCATCGCATCAATGACGACATAGACCTGTGTGGTGCGCACCTTGCCGTTCTCGTCCTGATAGTAGAGGTTAAGCTTTGTACCGTCACCATACCACAGCGCATCACGCTTCGTTGGCAATGCCGTACGGTGCTTACGTCCGAACTTCTGTCGTGCTGCCTGCTCACCATGTACAGCATCATACCATAGTGGCATAATCGCAGCACTGTTCAGCCAACGTTTCATACCGCTAAGGCTTTTCAGTGGCTTCCAGCCGTTTGCTTCCGCCTGGCGGTTTGCCTCTTCAAAGAGCTGCGCATCGGTGTAGACTGGAACCCTGCAACGTTTCAGTGCGATGAGTAGCTGTCCGAACTCGTCAGTAATCTTCTGCGTGTTCTTATTTCCGACCTTACCGCTGATAAGGCTCTTGTAGCCGTCAGCCTTGAAAGCCTTAATCTTTGCCTTCAGTCGTGCTTCATTTTGTGGAAGGGTGTGCTGATACTCTTTGCGCATAGTTTCAGAACTCTGATAGATTACCTCCCAAGCTCCTGCAGTGCTGCCGTTCAAACTCTGACGAATTGCTCTACGCTGTGCCATCATCTTCAACAGCTCTTTCAGAACACTCGCATTAATGGTGTACTCTTCAATGAGCTTCTCTGTAAGATGTTCCTGCTTGCCGTTCTTCTCGTAGGTGAAGTTTTCAAAGAACTCACGTGCCTCGCTGTCAAGCCGTATGCGGTCACGCATCATCGCTTCCTTCATTCGCTGCTCTGGATCACCGTATCGTTCCATATACCGAGCCTTGTATTTCTGAGGAATGGAACTCCATGCGTAGAGTGCCTGACCGCCCTCGCCACCTCCACGGTGTACGCTGACAATATTTCCACGGCTCATGTTCTGACGTAATGTAGCAGCTTTAATAACTGCATCACCACCTCCAGTCAGTTCCGCGTAGGTTACGCACAATATCTTGTTGAAGTATTCCATCCCAAATATAGTTATAAGCTCATAGCCATCAATTCAACTTCACTCTGCAGCTCCACGAAGGCAGGTATGTTCATATCTTGCTCTCGACGTGTTTCAACTCCGTCAACAAACACACTTACACTACCATCCTTGCGGTCTACAACCAATTTCACTCGCTCACCGAAGGTCTGTGTCATTGTCTGTTCTGCTTCCTCGTGAGTAGTTTCAACCTCTGCCTGCTTCCAATTAGGAGTTCCATTCAGCTGTGTTAGTGCAGTGTAGCGTATCTTCCTCGCAAGTTCGCTGTCGCTTTTGAAGTTTAGAGCCTTCCATACCATAACCGTGGTGCACTTAAAGACTTCACATAAATGAGTCTTACCTTTCTTACTTACATAGATTTGTTTTTCCATATATTTTATTTATTATACCTGTAAATCAATTTTCTTTTTCGTATCTTTGGGGCTGTTTATAAAATTAACACCCATGACCGAAGAGATAAATGTCATCTATCAGTTCTGGTTTGAGCCAGAAGCGGATACCATTGAACGGGGACTCTCACTCGTTGAGACACTCGTTCAACAGTGCCACGATTTTTCCAGTTCCATCGACATCCTATGTATGACCGACCATGTTGGAGTGTTTGACAAAAGGTTTCACCTTCGAATACAATTCAATGTAAACGCTTCGCAAAATAGCGTCCTCATTAAGGTGGCGGCGCTGTTCAATTTCGCCGCAGCGCATCAACTCCTTTTCCGTAACCAGTTCTGTCTTTCCAAATAAGAAAGACATTGCTGGCTTTGTTATTTTTCTGCAGCCTGCGCTCGTTACTTGTTGTAGGTTCATCTGTTGTATGCACTGACAGCACGCATCATAAACTTTCTTTGTTGCCATAAACCAGTTATTTTGGTTGTTAAACATTTGCAAATCACATCCGTTTTTTGTATCTTTGGACGCTGTTAATAAACTTAACACGCTGCAAAGATAAACACTTTGCATAAACAAAACAAATATTTAGGCAATTATTTTACGCAAAATGTTTAATTATGGAGAAAAAGGATAGACTTTTGAGGCTTATTGAGCACTATTCTGACGGAAATAAATCTGAATTTGCTCGTATGATAGGCGTGTCTCCACAGGCTATTAATACATGGATTAGCAGGAATACCTTTGATATTGATATTGTTTATGCAAAGTGCATAAACATTTCACCAGAATGGCTTCTCACAGGTAATGGTCCAATGCTCAAAACATCCTCTGATAACAATACAAATGTTGAACAGCAACAAGTATCTACAAATACGGCAGATGAATCTACACCTTTAGTTACTTATGATCCAAACGTAGGAGTACCTTATTATGATGTAGATTTCGTTGCAGGCTTTGACTTGATTATCAACGATCAGACTTTTCTTCCTACTGCAAACATCGTTGTCTATGGATTCGAAAAAGCGCAAATGTGGTGTAATGCTACAGGTAACTCAATGTATCCAAAGATTTGTCATGGTGATATGATAGCTCTTCGTGAATGTACGCTTGAAGATGTACAATATGGTGAAATCTATGCTGTGGTCTTAGACACTATACGAACTATCAAGATACTGCGCAAATCTGATGATTCAAACAAATTCCGATTCATACCTATTAATACAGAGGAATACGACGAGCAAGAATTCTGTAAGTCCAGAATCCTCCGTGTCTTTGAGGTGCTTGGTAACGTAAGTAGATTTATGTAATTAATATGAAAAAAAAAGAAATGGAGTGAAATGACTCCACAAGTCTGTTCTGAAAATCCATCACATGCACCATATGATATAAATTGCCAGCGTATCAATGCTCTTGCACTCGTCAAAGCCTCCGTGCGCATCAACTGTACGATATAATATTTAAAGGTTGCATTCTTGTATTTTTCAAAAATAATATGTAATTTTGTGATTAACAACTTCGGTAATATGAGTAAGAAAGAAAAGAAAAAGCCAAAGACAGTTACAATGTATTTGTTTAAAATTTGTCCACAAAGGATAGAGGATAAATCATCTGATTTGCGTAGTTTGTTCAAAACCAAGATTGATGAATTGAAAACTGTTGGAGATCGTATGCTTAAGCTGAATGAGAATAGTGAAGAAACGGATTGTCTCTTGTATAAGGAAATGCATGGAAATAATATCTTCTGCACTTTAGTCAGATTAGCTCCTGCTCAAACAGTGGGTATATTTCCCGACGAATTGCTTGAAAAGGAACAGGTACTTTCCAACGAATTGCCAAGAGATGAAATTGCTGGATGGAAATACAAGCGACTGACCTATATTTATATCTCAGACACTTACGTTGTTATCAACATAAACTCTGCTAAAAATTTTGAGACATATGTAAATGAGATTATTGAACGAGATGGGGATAATTTATTCTTAATAAATCCTTATATAGAACAACAGCCAGAGATAGCCTTATCGAATATTAAAAAGATAAAAATAGGGGCAGGGTTCAATGTTGTCATAGCAGAAACTAATACGACTTGGTCGACTATCAAAGCTATACCTAATGCAGTGTTAAATGTCTTGATAGAGAATGGTGTCGTTACTCAAGACCTTTTAAAAAATGACTTGGTAGCCGCTGAAGTAAACTTAAAGTTTCAGAAGAAACCCAAGGAAATGCAAAAAGAAGAATATGAGCGTTTATTATCAAGTGCCTTGTCGCTGAATAGAGATGGAGTAGTTGTTGAAAAGAAAAAGGGTGGCACAATAAATGCTGGTGATTTCCATAAAAGGAAAATGGTGTCAATAGAATGTTTGTCTGATGACCTTTTAAATGAGAAAGACTTGAAAAAGGAAATGGCAAAATTTATAACTGAGGAAGGGAATAAATCAGATTAAGGAAGTGAGAACTTATTTATATAGACTGATAGTAGGAATCGTTATCGCAATTATAATAATACTATTGGGTATCGATATAGACAGTGAATCAATAAATATATTATTTACTGTCTATGGTATTGTTTTTTCTGTTATAATGAGTTTTATTGCAAGTTTTAATACGCGTGAAGTAAGAAACATAGAAATCAGAAAGAAAATATTGGAAGTGATTAACACTATGACGAAATGGACTTTTATTGATTTTATAACTGTGGCAATTTTATTTGCTGCTACAATGGCTATATCTGAATGTCAAGACATTACCTTAATAGTTTATACAAAAAAAATCAACATTAACTTGGCTTCTCTTGCTAATGCAATAACATTTACTTTTACGATGATATTATTGTGTTTAACAGCCTATAAGTTCATTCAACTTCGTAAACTTCATAATAAGATAGAAGACGAACTAATTAAATAAGATTTTCTCAATACGCACAATTTCCCCACTACCCTCAAACTCTCTCTCATCATAGTTACACGCACATTTTTAATAATTTTACACCATAAATATAAGCGAAATCCTCAATAAATCAGGCATTTCACGAAGTTTTTTAATTTCACATCATTGTATTATACCCCCTTTTATATGGAATAAATGGGGGGTGTAAATGATAAAAAACGAGGTCTATCCTCTTTTTTTCGTCTTTATTAGGGGGGTGAATGTGGTCAAAAACATATAAAAAGTGTCACCCCTAATGTCACCCCTCGTTACACATTTCGTTTTACACTGTCACTCCAATCGTCACCCCTAATGTCACTCCAAAGCCATTTTTTACCCTAAAAATACACCTTTACAAGCCCATAAAACAAAGAAAAAGGCTTTCAACCGTTCAAAAACGTGTTGAAAGCCGTTCAACTATCGTTCAATCAGCGTTTTAGCTGTTCAAACATACCCTTATTTTGTCACCTTTGAGCGTATAAGCTCACCAGCCCTAATACAAGCCTTTTTGTTCAGAACAACCCCTCCCTTGCTCAATCCTACACGCTCCAGCGAACTTTGCTTAATACCTATCTCCTCAGCCGTCAGAAGACTGTAAATCGCAGGAATTGAACCAAAGTAATAATTCTTCCTCCCTTTCATCAATTGTACGTGTATTACCTTTGTCATAGTTATCTCTTTTTGTTTGCAAATATACAAAATAGTTATTATATACGATATTTTAATCATATAATATTTTACTAAATGCGTAAAATAAAAGGTAAGCTGTAAATAGCCTACCTCATCAATGTATACATAAAACAACCCTGTCACAACTATTCCCTTCGCTTTTGTCGCCGTCAATACTCCTTACACTATTAAGTACCCACACTCAGGCTTAAAACGTCCCAGATCGCCCCATTTAGCCTCCTATGTAACATTATTCTCTCAAATACCGTTCAAACGCTCATCGAATGTAACGCAAATGTAACACGATTGTAACATTTCGTTTTGCACCTCATTTATCTTCTAATATTCTGTAACTCTCTGATAAACAAACAATCTAATTACGTCCACCCAAACATCGTATTTACACATTTCGTTTTACCCCCCTTAATATATGAAAAATTGGCAGAAAAGCATTGAGTATTCTCTTATTGCAATCAAGGAATGTGAGGTCGAATCCATTAGTCATTCAATAATCTATCCACAATATAGTTTGTATTGTGCTTATCATGAATTAGGCAATGACAATAAAGCCCGTAAAGATTGTCTAAATGTAATGTTAAATGCAACCGACCAAACTGATGATAACAATTTACTAATTAAAGATAAAGCGGTAAAAGACTTCCAATTATATGAAAAAAAATATATAGATAATTTTCTATCTTTTCCATATAATGATAGAAAAGTCATTATGCCTGTTAAGAAATACGTAGATTTACACCAAGAGCATGTAGCTGTACTTAACATACAGAACTTACCTAGCATAAACTTTCCTATGGGACATCCTATAGCAAATCAATTATATGTTGGTCACCCACTCACTCCTGCTAAGTACATTCCTTTTGAAAATTACCAGTTAGAATTAGTAGAAGATAGAATCAGAGAGTTTTGTATGCTTGCCCAAAGCCTTGGAGCAACCGAAATTTCTATTGAATGTTTGAACTCGACAAATAGCGATCAGAATAATAAAATTAAGGTAAATAACAGTGGATCAGTTGAGACTCTATGGGTAGATGGAAAAGCTAATCAACACATTGAACGTAGTAGACACATGATAGACGAACTTAGTCGTTCTGTCAGCTTACGACAAACATTTGAACCTCAAAATAAGCCAACAATACCAGAAGGGATGGTTTGGTATGACAACGAGCCTTCATGGCAACGTTTGGTTTCACAGCGCCTTTCTGGATGTCTTACTTCACACGAAGAGAGAATTGAAACAAAAAAAAGCCAAATGTTAGAAGGACAAGAGTTATCTGCTATTAAGGCTGAAGTAAAATCTCTTTATGCTGATATGGATATAGCAATAGATAAGACTGAAGAGTCAAAGTATGCACAACAAGAAAATGCAGTATTAGCTATCAAAGTAAAGTTTGCACCTATCAGTCAACTCTTAGACAACACAAGTAAATCTCAGACACCATCTTCTAATATACTAACAGCAGAAGAGGACGAATACATAACAGAATTAAAAGACATTCTATCAGATGGAGATATAACACCTAGAGAACGAAGACTTTTAGACAAAATACGTATTCAATTTGGAATCTCAGAGCAGAGAGCAAAAGAATTAGAAGAGTCTTTGACGACACTCCAACTAACAGAAGAAGAACAAGAGTATCTAAACGAATACAAAGAAATAATAGTAGGTGGAGAGATTACAGAAAAAGAACGTCGCCTTTTAGATAAAATTCTCAAATTAAATGGTATCTCACAAGATAGGGCAAGAGAAATAGAAGCAAGTGTGAAATGATAGTGTTAAGATACAATTTCTTACTTAAGCAATACTTATGCAAGAATGTATATCATTTGAGAACTAACAAATAATAAAAGCAAAAGAAAGAGGGTATATCCAAGACAAAGACGCCTGAGATATACCCTCTGAGATGTATGTTAACACGGTAGATTAACCATTCATATAACGCTGGACACGTGCATACATCAACTCATATTGAGACCTTACGGTCGTGTCCTTCGTTGTCTTAATGCGTTCCTGAAGAAGTTTCTGAAGCTTCTGTGCATAGTGGAACACATATTCAGCTGTACGGTCGATGGTCTCCGTCCACATTGTGTCTGGTTCACCATAGCCAACACCGAAGCCAAGGAAAGCAACATCCTGCTTATCATCACGCAAGCTGCGCACCTTACCAACCTGTTTAACCTCAACAATGTTTTCCTTCAGACGCTCAACATAGAGTTGCTGCATAGCGATATCATCGTCGTCGAGGTTTTCATCTCCTGCGATTGTCTTAGCCCAGACATTATTGTAAGTATCTTCGCAATACTCCAAAGGAGAATAAGAAGTAGAGTCAGCATAATAGCTCAGTGCTAAACGTGCTGTTGCAGAGAGTGCCATCTCTTGGATACCACTTGCCAATGTCTTGTAAGGATGCGAGTTGATTTGAGGTAAACGGTTCTCGATACTCTCAACACCACGCTTACCAAACTTGCGTGCTTCCTGTAACAACCACATTGCAGCAGCACGTTGTTTCTCCTTAGGCATGACCTCATAACGAGGAATACCAGAAGACTCTGTTGTCTGGTTCAGCTTGATACCACCAATGACAGCATAGACATTACGTGCATAACCGTAAGCTTGAGAAACCATCTGACGATAGAGCTTTGCCTTACGAGTACCGTCTGTACCATCAGGAATCCACTCATCAAAATGTTTGAGAATATACTCAAGGTTCTTAAGGCCGTATGTACTTGACTTCACAGCATCGTCACCGAGATCCTCCTCAATGGCGGTTGGGTCATAACGATAACGTGACTGCTGGAGAACATAACGATACATTGGGTCGTCAGCATGGGATGCGACGAGTGCCATCAACGGTTTCACATCATCCCTAAAACTCTTTGAGTTAGGGAAGACACGGTAGCCCCACTCTATTGCATACTTGTCATAAACGCCAAGTTCAGGAGGGGTAAGCGACACGCCCTTGTCCGTTGGCTGTGAGACATAGTTGAAACGAGCATAGTCCATGATAGATGCTGTCGTCCCATACTTCTGTGTGAAGCTTGCAGAACGGAGCGAATCAGTTGGGATTGCAGCCGATGAAGCCATGTTGTGCATCAGTCCGAGTGTATGTCCTACCTCGTGAGTTACAATATACTCCAATGTTGGTAACAAAATGCTATCAGGCATATCCAATGTTCGTGCAGCAGGATCAAGCTGTGATGTCTGAATAAATCGCCAACTATTGATGACATTCACAACATCATTATACACCAATACGGTCGCTGTGATAATCTCACCTGTACGAGGATCAACCCATGATGGACCCATCGCATTCTCTGTAGCAGTAGGCAGATAACGAATGCAAGAATACTGGAAGTTATCAGGATCGAAGTTTGGATCATTGGTTGGGAAGTCCACAGCCTGCATCACATTCTTGAAACCGATACGCTCGAAAGCCTTATTCCATCTAAGAACAGCATTCCGCATCGCTGGCTTCCACTTTTCAGGGAACGCATTATCGATATAGAACACAATAGGTTTTACTGGCTCACTGAGCTGACCTGCAAAGTAAGCAGCAGGGTCTTTTGGTTCTACACGCCAACGATTGATAAAGCTTGCATGGTCGATAAGACTGTCATTGACGATAGATTTCGGTGTAAGGAAGTAGCCAAGACGAGTATCACTCAGACGTGGAGTCATCTTATCCTCTGGCAAAAGAGCCAAAGTAAACTGTACACCGATAGAAACTGGATGATTGCTAATAGCCACACCACCACTATTACCAGTCATATTGGTAACGTAGTTGCGCTCCATCGAGATACAAGCATTGTTTGCGAACGACTTCAAAGAAGTTACTTTAATCCACTCTGGCTTTAAGTCAGCATCCACACGATATGGACCAGCAATCTTTGCAATCACTGGGAAATACT
>ERZ773051.712-NODE-712-length-20936-cov-4.632920_pt1 | contig 20936 bp, 20 predicted proteins | sample MGYA00580631_ERZ773051 | MGnify/ENA primary metagenome ERZ773051 (study PRJEB29015, sample SAMEA2738137) | human oral metagenome | biome: human oral; feature: human-associated habitat; material: saliva | place: China | collected 2204 ... | reverse complement strand
CAATTCTCAAAACGTTAATCAATACGATTATATCAACGTTTACAGACATTCAAGAATTTTTTCTTGGATGTCTTTTTTGTTGAAAAGTAAGACTTATCACAAAATTTTTCTTGAGTTATTTTTTATCGACAACTTTTCTCAAATATATGAAATTCATTTGATATAAAAAAGGGACCGTATTACAATATCTAGTAAAAACTTCTATTAGTTTGACAGTAATCAAAGGAGTGTTATAATAGAAAAAAAGATAGAAATGAGAGATTGAGTGTGGGGAAAAAACTATTAGGTGTAGTTTCAATACTTCTACTAATGCTTTTGCTTATATTTAATGCAAGTAAAAATAACAATAATACCTATGATAATGAATTTCTAACTTCATTAGCAAAAGGGTTAGATAAACGTTGGGAGGTTGTTGCCAAAAGGGAGTATGATAAAGAATCACTAAAAAACTATAGAACCTATGTGGATTATGAACTAAATGAACTTAAGAAATATAAAAATCGAGAGTTCGAAAATCCTGAGTTAAAGAAACTAGCTGACACCTATATTGATGTCCTTAAGAATGAAAAGGAAACGGCAATAAATCGAAAATACTTGGATAGAATCTTTAGAAACGAGTGGAACAAACTCCAACATAAACGTTATGAATTACTTTTAGATATTAATTCAATAAGTGAAATCCCTGTTCAAGATAAAAATAGTTTAAATGATATATTGAGGTCCGGTGAAGCTGTTAAAGAATTTAATAGAGTTTACGGAATATTAGTAGATACGTTTGATGCAAAAAACTTTGTAGTTGAAGAGGTTGAAGATGGATCAGAAAAAGAGAAACGCTACGTGGGGAATTTTGAAAATACTACAGGTCATCGCATCAATTACATAGATATAAATATTTCTTTTTATGATGAAAATGATAAAATTTATTCTGGTTTTAAGTTTGAAACAAGATATTTATGGGAAAATGGAACTAAACAAAGCTTCGAATTCTCGATTCCAGATTCAGACAAGAGGTTCAAATATTTTAAGGTTAATTTGGGTGAAAACAGTTTTAGGTATAAGTAGGCTTCTTGTTTTATTAGCATAAAAATAATATATTTTCAATAGGCCTTAAGAAAGCTCGTAAAGCATCACAATTTAGTAAACGTTCTTCGAAAGAATTACGATACTTACAAAGAGCACCTTTCGGGGTGTTCTTTTTTATACTTTCTTACTAAATTGGTGCAATTGACACAGTTGTTGCGACTTTAGTCGCTTACAAATGTGGCTGCAATCTGACAAAGTCAGTTGCCTCAAAACGTTAATCAATACGATACTATCAACGTTTCAAAGCACTCAAGAGTTATCTCTTGATTTTTTTAATGATTGCTAGTTTAGAATTATAATAATTGAATTATCGGAGTAAAATAAAAATTACCTTCCAAAAGTCAGATATAAAAATCTAATTTCTGGAGGGTAAATTCACTCTGAAAATCTATTTTAAATTATCTACCTATATAATCACAAACATTATTAATCTGCTTATGAATATCAGATCCAAATTTTTCTTCAAAAAATGCACTGCCAACTGTAAAGGCCCATGGATTCGTTTCTATTACTTCATCCAAACGTTCATAACAATCAATACTTCCAGCTAAACAAACTGGTGCTTGAATTTCTTGGACAAAAGCTTTACTCAATGCTACTGGATCACCAGTGTATCGATAACCTAGCAAATCGATACCGTAGACACCTTTTTCAAGGTATTCTCTCGCTTGTGCAATCATACTTTCTATGGAACCTTCAAGAACAGATGGACGTCCAGTGATTTGGCCAACAAATGGCATATATTTGATTTGGTTATCTTTGCAAAACTGGTTGATAGAATCAAAGAAAACTGTTCCCATCAACACATCACACCCACATTCTTTTGCAATCTGTGCACCGTGAAGTCCACTTTCTTCATCATACTCAACAACTTCAAGAAAAGTAGTTTTACCACAAGCCTTCATTTCTGAAAATAGAGCCTTCATTTCTGAAATTGGGAGAGGTCTTTCTTTAAAACCCCAACATTGAGCCTTAGAATTCTTACATACTTCGAAGATGTCACGTGCATTTTCAATAGTGTGATCATTATGCGTCAGCATAACAATTAATTTAGGTGAGTTCATAAAAGTTCCTTTTTAACTTTTAATCTGAATACTATAGATTGGAAAATAAAAGGATTCAGATTATTGTTTAATCATTTCTTTAGGGATAAGATCAGGATCATACATTACTTTTGAATGATTTTTCAGAACAAGCTCTTTTTCCAAAGTCTGTTCAGTGATACGGTCCAGTTTTTCACGATAAATCAAAGAGTTACGATAGTAATGGTCCCCTTCTTTTTTGAAGTGGTGATTTTCTTCAACAATTTGATAAGTGAAGGGGAATTGTGATTCGCTACGTAATTCTCCAAATAGAATTTCATTTTCTACCCATATTCGTAGCTGAATGATTTGTTCAGTGTTGTTTTTGAAACGATAGTCCTGATGATTATATTGAACAGACGTTCCGTTAGAAAATGGTTTTCGTGTGTCCTTGTCTGGATCCAGTGCATCCGAATGAGCATGGAATTCCGTAATTTCCATAGGGCTATGGACGATTAAAAGATGAAGTAGGTTAGCTAAATTGCATAGACCTCCTCCAATGCCAGATTGTACTTTCTCGTTGACAATTACTCGTCCCTCTTGGTAACCTTTTCTCTTTGTTATATTTCCAACTAAACTCCAAAAAGAAAATTCTTCTCCAGGATAAATCATAATATGATTTAAAGTTTGGGCTGCAATTTGAATGTTAGTTGCTTTCCCTTTTTGAAGGTTGATATCAATACCTGGGCCATGTTTTATTAACTGAGTAGAGTATGATGATACCAAGTTAGGTAGAAGTTTTTCTTGACGTACTTTTGAAAATTTTTTACCTTGCTTGAAGTTTTGAATATGTCGTTTGAGATTTTCTTTCTTGAGAGAAATTTTATATGTGATGGGACTAATCTCACAAAACAAAAGATCTTTATTCCAAAAAACCATGTGGATTCTCCTTCTTGAGTAAATCTAGATCTGTATTTTTTTGTCTTAAAAGAGGATAAGTCGATAGTAGAAGTTTTTCCACCCATCGTTTTTTACCAATTCCTCCCTCTTTAGGATCATATAAAAAATCAACTAAGATAGTAGGTATATTAGCTCGGCTAGCACCTAACACATCTGTAAAAAGTTGATCTCCAATCATCACTGTTTCAAAAGACTCTAGATTCATAATTTCAAGAGCTTTTATGAAGTTTTTTGGATTGGGTTTTTCTGATATAGGAATATAAGGGACGGCAAGATGTTGATTGAATTCGGATATTCTTTCTTCGTCGTTATTTGACAAAAGAAAGAGATGGAAACCAAGGTTTTTCAGTTTTTGGAAAAGTTCAATAACCTGTTCTGTTGCAGGAGCGCCATGCATCACAAGAGTTTGATCTATATCGAAAATTAATCCTTTAAAACCAATTTGATATAATCTTTGATAGGGAATATCAAAGACGGTTTTTGCTCTTGCTGCAGGCATAAATGGGAACATATAGTGCATAGCCTCTCATTGTGTTTATATATTAATAATTCTAGCACATATGCTTCGGGAGGTCAACCAGTCTAGAAGTAGCCGAGTTTGGTTTTTAAGCTTTATATGATACAATTAAGGAAAAATAATATAAAGGTGTTAGAAATGAAAATAGGAAAGATAATTAAAAGAACTGAAGATACTGTTTATATTGGTTATAATAATGGAAGTTTTCAAAAGTCTGCTATTGAGAATTGTGAATTTGAGCCCAAAATCGGGGATATTGTTCATATCTATGAGGATTTAGTTGTAAAACTTGAAGCTAAAAATGCTGCTTTTACTTATAAACCGAAGCATAAGATCATTAGTATTGAAGATGGGCTTGCTAGAATACAGCTGAATACAGGGGATGAACTACTTATTCCAATTCGTGAGCTGAATTTTCAACCTAAATTAAATCAATTAGTTGAGATTTATCAGGATGCTGATGAAATTATTGTTCTACGATCGAAAAAAAAAGGCATCAACTGGCTGTTGCTTTTGTCATGTTCCTTAATTCCTATAGTACTGATAAGTTTTATGTTCTTCTTTAATCATAAGAAGCAAGATACAGAAGCAGTAAGTACTGCAACAGAACAGGTTTCTACTACTAGTACGACAGCGACTAGTACAACAACCACTAGTTCAACGACTACTCAAGATAGTGTTACGACTACGGAGGAAAAACCTTCGACACAAGAAGAGCAAACGAATGCTGAGTCACAAAAAATAGATGAGCAAGCCATTCTAAATGGAGATTTCTCTACTCTAGTCGGAACTTGGAGAAATGAGCTTGGACAAGAGTTTACATTCGATAAAAATGGATTAGTAAACAGTGGAAATATTGAGAAAGTGAGCATGGGTAACGATGGAAGTATTAATTTCAGTATTAGAGCAGGTTCCTCAGGGTATGGAATGAGTATTTATCCTGCAGGGAGCACTATGAAGTGGGTTGATTCTGATTCAAGTAAAAACAGGCTTATTGCTGGGCAAGCTGCTCCAACTAGCTCAGAACAAGTTTTTTATAAAGTAGACTAAATGATTAACCATCTCATCAAATTTGAGATGGTTTTCTTCTTTATTTGTGAGTTGTGATCATTTTATGAAGGTTAATCAAGTATGCTTCAAAAATAGCTTCCATAGGCGTTCCAGCCTGTTTAGCAAGATGTTGGAATTTATGAGGACCTTGACGGGTATTATTTTTCTTCATAGTATGTTGTGTTATAATGTAGATACGATATGAATAAATTAAGATATCTCTGTAAATTCTGTAAATGTCACTTTGTGTGAACATGAGTACATTTGAATTTATAGAATGATAGGAGGTGGTTTACAATGATAAGTTTAGAGCTGATGTCTGAAGAAAATAGCATAGATGTTTATTCTTTTGAAAAAGAAAATCGGGAGTATTTTGAGCGGAATTTACCTCCTAGACCAGCTACCTATTTTGATTCAGAAGGTTTTAAAGAAATTACAAGGGAATTGTTAAGGGAACAAGAGAATCATGATGTCTACATGCATCTTATTAGAGATGCACAAGGTGTTATGGTTGGAAGAATCAATTTAAGTGTTTTAGGGAAGGATAGAAAAACAGCAGAACTTGGATATAGGATTGGAGAAAATGTTACTAATTTAGGATATGCCAGCGAAGCGGTTAAACTCGTTTTAGAAAAGGCCTTTACTACTTATGGTTTACATAAGATTATCGCGGGGACGGCAACGTACAATCTGGCTTCTCAGAGAGTGCTTTTAAAAAATGGTTTTACCTTTAGTAAAATCATAGAAAATGACTTTCAAATGAATAACGAGTGGATTCATACGGCAGTATTTGAGATAAGGAATCTATAGCATCATCATTACCAGCCGTTTGCCAAACCTCAACATTTCTAGTAGACATTCGTCTACTTTTTTATATGATAAATTGCAAGAATAAGTGCAACATCTACTCTAACTCCTCCACTAGAGCTTCATAAGCCAGGTCTTACGAAAATAGGTAGAGTTTGAATTGAAATAGCAATTTACTGAATTTAGCAAAAAGAAAAACGCTTGAAGTCAGTGTTTTTCTTTTGTATTGATTCGTATTGAATCCTAATTTTACTTCAGTAAGAATGAATTATTTCTTAACACATTGAATTACCTTATACTCTTAACTCAAAATAAAGAGAAAATATTTATTTAGTATCGTTGATGAATAGTATCCTTAACTTCTAAACTCCAGTAATTTTCATAGTGGTACTTTATCTATGAACAGATAACAGTGAATTTCTTTAAATAATAATCAAAAGACTACTTTAAAATGTTAGAACATTTAAGTATAATAAAACAGAATAATTAGTAGTAAATCCCTGATAACTATTTGGGATCCTGAAGACTTGATTTTTAGAGATTGAAAATGAAATTTGATTTTATGAAAAAAATTGATACAAAGAAAAGTGCCATAATTTCTCTTATCGTACTATTATTTTTTGGTATAGGGTACTATGTACTTGCAATCTCACCACATCAAAGAGCGGTACAGTCATTTAATGAAGTGACAGCAAAAATTCAAAAAGAAAACAAGCGACATCAATAAACAAGTTAAATCACTAAAAAAACCAATTAACTACTCGACAGAAATAAAACATCTTAAAGATAAAAACCAGAAGTATTCAACAAGTGTTAAGCAGTTAAAACAAATTACCAATCCTTCCAATACATTTGTGGAAAGTCGTCTTAAGGAAATTGATACGATTTCAGATGTTCAATCAGCTACAGAAGATAATGATCCAAACCAAGGTTTAAACAAGCAAGGAAGTTATACGGCAGCAGTTTATTTCGCTGACAATGAAGTGACTAATCCAGTTCCTGGTGCTGATTTAGTAGCAAAAGGTACAGATGCAGGTGGATGTGTTGAAGTCTATAAAACGGCAGAAGATGCCAAAAAACGAAATGACTATTTAAGTGCTTTCGATGGCCTTCCAACTGTCATCAATCCTGGTTCACACTATGTATACGGAACAGTTGTTATTCGTGTCGCAGCATCATTAACGGCCTCTCAACAAAATGCTTTGACGCAAAAGATATATGAGAAGTTAATTGAGATTAAGGATGATAGCACAAGCAAAAACTCCTCAAAAACGGAAACCTCATCCTCTACGCAACTATCATCATCGTCTAGTTCAAGCTCTACTCAAACAACTGTTAGTGAATCAGCTCAGAGTAACACCAATGCGGTAGCTGGAAGTACCCCAACAACACCTGCACAACAACAAGATGCTGGAGTTCCCGAATCATCAAAAGAAACAAGGGTAAATCCTGAATTTCATAGTAATATTGATGAAAATGGTTATAACACACTCTTGGGTGTTTATGTGCAAGATATGATTGACCAGGCAAATAACTATCATGCTACTACCGAGCCATCATCATCAGGAAGTCCTGAATAGGTTCCTTATAACTCTATACTCTTTTTAAAAAGAATCAGAAGACCACTGAAAACGCCAATTACATAGTTATTGGTGTTTTTTTACTCTCAAAGACTATTGGCAACGTTGTAACACTTGAAAACCTCACCAAAATAGTCTATACTTTTGTTAGTTTATATACTAACAAAAAGAGGTGACACATGGGATATTTTGATTACACTAGGGAACCTCGCAGTGATATTGCCTTTATTGATATGAAGTCTTTCTATGCTAGCGTAGAATGTGTTGAGAGAGGGCTACATCCTCTAAAGACTTCTCTATGTGTTATGAGTAGAGCTGATAACTCTGCAGGTCTTATCCTAGCTTCTTCACCGATATTTAAGAAAGTGTTTGGGAAATCAAACGTAGGAAGAGCATACGACCTCCCTTTTGATGTTCAAACAAGAAAGTTCTCGTACTACAATGCCAAGAAACAAGGACTGAGAACAGATCCAGAATACGTGCGATTCATTGAAGACTGGGCAAAAGTGACTTTCATCGTTCCTCCCAGAATGGACGAGTATATCGCAGTTAATATGGAAATCCAAGGCATTTTTCAAAACTATGGTAGCCCAAATGATATTTACCCTTATTCTATAGATGAAGGTTTTATTGACCTATCTAGTTCTCTTAATTACTTCGTTCCAGATAAGCAGTTGTCTCGAAAGCAAAAACTCGACCTTATTTCAGCAAGGATCCAAAGAGACATCTGGAGACAAACTGGTATCTATTCAACCGTTGGTATGTCCAACGCTAACCCTTTACTAGCTAAACTTGCCCTTGATAATGAAGCAAAGAAAACTCCAACCATGAGGGCTAATTGGTCCTATGAGGATGTAGAGCAGAAAGTATGGGCTATTCCAAACATGACGGATTTCTGGGGTATCGGTAAAAGAATGGAGAAACGCTTCAACACGTTAGGTATCCATTCAATCAAAGACTTGGCAAATGCTAACCCAGATATCTTGAAGAAAGAACTAGGAGTAGCTGGCCTTCGTTTATGGTTTCATGCTAATGGTATTGATGAAAGTAACGTTCATAAATCCTATAAACCCAAATCAAAAGGTCTAGGCAACTCCCAGGTTCTCCCTAGAGACTATTTTAGGCAACGTGATATTGAGATTGTCCTTAGAGAGATGGCCGAGCAAGTTGCTATCCGACTGAGAAAGATAGGCAAAAAAGCGACTGTTGTTTCTATACACCTTGGCTACTCTAAGCAAGAAAACAAACGTTCTATCAATACTCAAATGAAAATTGAACCAACGAATAACACCGACATGTTGACAAACTATGTGTTGAAGTTATTCCATTATAAATACACTTCAGGAGCAATCCGAAGTGTAGCGGTTAATTATTCTGGTTTTGTAGATGAATCTTTTGGATTAATCTCACTATTCGATGATGTCGAACAAATTGAAAAAGAAGAAAGGCTCCAGACAGCAATAGATTCTATCAGAGACCAATTTGGCTTTACCTCTCTACTAAAAGCTAATGCACTTGACGGTGCATCGAGAAGTATTGCCAGAAGTAGGCTCATCGGAGGACATTCTGCTGGAGGATTGGATGGTTTAAAATGATTGATCGTTCCTATTTACCATTTCAAGCAGCAAGAGAATACCAGGATCCAGGGATGCAAAAGTGGATGGGGTTCTTTCTGTCCGAACATACCTCATCATTACATGCTGCTAAATATCGTGTTGACTTTTCAACAGACTTAAGTAAACCTCAGAAACTCTTATTACTTTCTCAACTCTATGCCAACCAACTTAAAGGGCAGTTCACTATCAAACATCGTGATAGGAAAATTACTTTATTTGGCGAAGTGAGAGAGCTGTTTAGTAAGGAAATATCAATAAAGACTAGTGAAGGGTACAGGTTAGTCCAACTCGACAATATCCTTCAAATTCAGCTTTTGGAAAATCCCATACACTAAAAAAGCAGCAACCTATATTATGTGGTTGTTGCTTTTTAACTAAATTAACTAAAATCAACTGTAATGATTGAACCATCTTTATCAAGAATAAAATCAGCTATTTTTTCGATGCAAAGTCTTTAAATTGGTTACTAAATTATGACTAAACATAGAAGAAAAATGAAGAGGCTTAAGACTCAAAAAATTTACTAGAATGACCAAGTAGTCGTCATTATTTTCATCATATTCAGCTAACACATTACCAACAGCTGTAATTATATCAACATCAACGGTTTCTTCTTTAAGAGAAGCAAGAAGTGATTTTTCATGTTCCTTATAAGCTCTGAGATATTCTGGGCAATAGATGTCATCTAATTCATATACAGTGAAAATTTTAACAATTTTCCGTAAAATCCTATCAGAGTTATTTATGAAAAGCTGCCAAACCAGGAGAAGAAGATAAGTCTCCTAACAATAACTGATTTATCATAACTCCATAGCACTTAGTAAGCCTCTCTGAATTTCCTCATCTGAGAAATTGCACTCTTTTCCATATATCATGCTATGCTACACATCCTTGTGTTTCTTCAACCGATGTCCATGGAGATTTTAAATTCCTTGAAAAATTGTTCATTTACTTAATATCTATTATGCTATATATCGTGTATTATATAGTATGCACTACAATAATTTATTGAACACTCAAAGCTCATTGATGCTGATTCATCATTCATCCGAATTATGATGATTATTTCTGTCACGTAACCCTAATATTTTTTTTGCCAAGAACCATAAAAAACCAAAAAGAGGGAATGTAAAAACAGACACCACCGCATCAAATTGATCTTTAGTAAAAACTGTAGCACAGTTCCACCAAAGTAGAATAGCAAAAATCAATAACCCTACTATAAAACTCCCCTTAATATCATTCTCTTCCTCAACTTTTAGAGCAACAAATAAATCATGTATATAGGTCATAATGTATGATGCCAAAAAGAACGGCAGAAAAACTGCCCAAAATACTAAATCCCAGTTAATCCCTCTAAAAACATTTATAGCCGAGTGACTATTTGCTTGAAAAAGATAAAACTCTGCACCAAACATTAAAACTACAATTGAAATTTCTTTCAGATATTTCATTACTGTCTCCTTTGTTATTATGCGTATAAAATAAAGATGAATGCTTCAAAAATCCCTCAAGTCTTCCTTACTTGTCTCTGCAACTAAGTGTGCATAAACCATCACCATTGCAGTCACCATGTATCCCAGTTTGTGTGGTGAAGAGTGGCTTTACTATAAGCCGGAATGAATAGCTTCTTAATCAAAAGCTCTATAGAAGATATTCCAAGCCTTGCAGGTCCTTTATTCTGAGTTGTTAAGAAGAATACTTTACCTGAATCACTTGCCAAGTAGACAGATATTTACAATGTCTCCCCTTCCACCTTTTTGAATGGGAAACAACGAAAAATAAGAAGACCTCGAAAGAGCTAAGAACTAGTTTATCAACTTTAAGGTCTGCTCAATAAAGTTATATGTCCTAACACTTCTTTTTCCAAAAAACTGTTAGGCAAGGGCTAACCATTGTTCGAGGAAGCTATGACACTTACCAAATTAACAATCTCATCAAGTATTTCAGAAAAAGAAATCCCTTTTGTGTAACTATATTTATTTGAATAGTTTTGCCATTGTTGTTGTTGAATAGGGTCAGTTTTGAAAGATTCCATAAGTTGAACGATTTCATTATAATCAAGTTCTGTTTCACGATAAGAGAAGGTTCTTTGACAAGCAACATTTAATTGTCTAAAGTCAATGTCGTTTTTCTTCAACTTAGAAAGGATATAGACATCGTAGAAATCTTTGCTGCGGCTATTCAAAAAGTTTCTTGAGTAAATAGTTTGTAACTTTTCAGCCAAGATGGTTTCAATTGTGTAAGCTATGATTGAAAAGCTTTCATCGTTAAAAATGGCTTTATAAGCATAGGTTACAGGGTGAGGTGTGACAATATCACCGGTCGCAATATCTAAATGAATAATTTGTTTAATATTTTCCAGTTGACATAATATGGTTGCTCTATAACCGCCATAATTATCACTTTCTTTTATAGATGATATAGATTGAATAGAAAATTGAATATCATCTTTCGATTCGGTTAAAATTTCTTCTAGTTGCTGTTGAACATTTTCTTCAGATAAAGTCTGCTTATGAAATAAAAAGTCAATATCTACCGTACTACGAGACTCAACACCTATGACATTCGAAAGTAAAAACCCACCCTTAAAAATATAGTGATCTGCATAATAACTTTGACTTAGTTTTTTCAAAATAATTTCGAGAAAATAATAGGTCATTACTGAATTAAAAGTTAACCCTGTTTGTTTTGAAATTTTATGGCAGAGAGCTGTTAACTTTGCTTTGTTCATAGTAGCACCTCCAAGGTTCGTTTAACTTCATCCGATATATTCAATTTTTGAGCATATTCATAGAGATTTACAAGATTTTTTTTAGGGAAGCTACTATACGTTTGAAGTGTTTTAACAAAGAGCTCGGTATCAATCTTATCTCTATTACGGATAAAATCACACAAAACACGTTCAAAATCATAAATATTAACAGTGTTTCCCATGGAAGTTTTTACACTAGTGATACCGAGGTTGAAATTCTCTTTTGAAACACTGTGAATATTGATATTTAAGGGTGCATTCCTAAAACGATATCCCTTGGAAACTGTTACTTCAAAATATTGTGGAATTTCATCTGTAAGTCCCTGTAAATAAAGGGAGGAGATGTATGAAAAGACAGTTCTAGGATAACGATATTGAAAGAAATAGTATTCATCATAGTCTCCACTAGCAGATAAATAGATCCCTTTTGAAACCCTAAAAATAACTCCCTCGTTCTCTAGTCTTGTTAGGTATATGGTAGGAATACCAATTTTTTTACAATCCTTGTAGGTAATCAGGCCATTGTTCCTATCTAGATAGTCAAGTAATAGTTCTTTTTTTGACATGGCTGTCCCCCTTTTGTTGCTTTTGTACTACAATTTTAGCAATTTGGAAGTACAAAAGCAACATTTTAGATGGTATCCAACATCATTTATTATTCTCTTACTAAAAATGATACCAAAAATCTAACATTTCAGTTTCTGAATGGGAAAAGCTACCGTACTTTTTGTACGGTAGCTTTTATAACCATGAACCATGATGTCGTCTCCCCATAAGAGAATAATACACACAGGCAATCAGACAAATAATGTACATATACCCCACTATAATGTGTATCCGGTATCTTTAAAAATTAGTGTGATAATAGTCCTACATCACAAATCACTCAAGGCTTCCTTAGTTGTCTCTGCAGCTACGTGTGCATATACCTCTACCATTGCAGTTCCCTTGTGTCCCAATTGTTGAGAGACTAATAGACTATCTTTTGTTTGCTCATATAGACGTGTCGCAAGTGTGTGTCGCAGTTTGTGAGGAGTAGTGGGTTTACCATAGGCGGTAGATAACTTCTTCACCAATAGCTCGACAGAACGTGTTCCAAGCCTTGCAGGCACTTTATTTTGAGTCGTTAAGAAGAATGCTTTATCTGAATCACTTGCTGCGTAGCGTCCTTTCCTAATTTCTAAATAACGCTCGATATAAGGTATACCAAATGGAGCGATATTTACAACATCCTTTTTCCCACCTTTTCGAATAACTGTAATCGTCCTTGTGGCTAGATTGACATCTTGCATATCTAGGTTAACTAATTCAGATAAACGGACTCCAGTAGATAGTAGAAGTGCTATGACAGCAAGATCACGCTCTTTATTTTTGACAAACGATACCTGGGCACGTTTTGAGATTTTCTTTTCATGCTCATTGTCAATATAATCTAGGAAAGACTGTGTATCGTTTAGAAAGAGTTTCTCTTTAATGTTATCTGCACGACTAGCCAAGGTATCTTTAGGTTTCTTGATTTTGACCTTAACCATGACATTTCGGTAGAAATAAGGCTCACCCTCGTCATCCTCGGTTTCTTGAGTAAGATACTTAAACAAACTAGAGAGGGCATCTTTAGTTCGAATAATGCTGACTTCAGAGATTGACCGACGCTCAGTATTTTCACGAAGGTAAACAAAGTAGCCTTCGATAACAGACTTTGGTAAATGGGCCAGCTCATCAATATGAACATCGGCAATCGTATCATAGTCTGCATAACATACAGTTTCACCTAATTTCTCATGATCGCTAATCAACCATTCAAAAAATCGTCTATATTCCTTTAAGTACTCATACAGTGTCTTGTAGCTATATGGAATAACGAGCTTTGCATGATAATATTCCTTAACATACCAAGGCATAATCTCAAGCAACTCGTTTATATTTTTCATAAGTGTTTCTTGTTTCATATTAGCCTCAAATCTAACAATTTTCTTGTTAGTAGTAGTTTATCATAACTAATATGTGTATTCAACAAATATCTATTTTCCGAATAGATGTGAGTGCCTCTAAGCTAATAAAAAATATTATCGCATGGACCGTATAATATAATTGAATCTGAAAAAATGTTATTTTTTATAAGGAATATTTGGAAGACGAACTAATGACTGATAAAGAAAATCGATTTATCGTGATATTATACATTATAAAACACCCCAAAAGTTAGACAGAAAAAATCCAACTTTTGGGGTGTAGGTCATGCATTCCTAAAATTTTTTTAATACTAACATATAAGTAGTTCTCAATAATTAAAATTACCATGCTAGAACAAATCATCTCATACTATTCAATTTTTGGCTTAATGTATATCTTCTTGAATTCCTCACAGAATACATCATCCTCTGATATTTTGATAAGTAAAGCATTATATAATGAAATGTTAGCTGAATTTTTTGAAAACTCACTCTCACTAGAGTCTTTTTCTTCCTCAATTCTATTAATAAATACTTGTTTCCCTTGTTTAAGACAATTGACCCAGCTCTTTATTTTAGGATTAATAATCTCAGTCGCCAAGTCCTCATACCGTTTTTTTAAATCTAAATCTTCGTAAGTTTGATGAATTTGCTTCCATAACTTTTCATCTTTTAGTTCCTGAGGTCTATTAATTTTATACGAAGGTATCAATGAGACTCTGCCATAAACTTCTTTAATACTCAATTCACATGATACTATGTCATATTTATTGAAGGTAACAAATGCTGGATGATAGTATTTCCCTACTTTCCCAGTCTTTTTTTCATTACATTTTGAACAAGAAGGAATTAGATTATAGGGAGTAACTGTATACATATCATACTTTGACTTCGGAAGTATATGATCCACATGTTCATTACCGCTAGCTTTTTCACAGTAAACACATTTATTATCAGCTAATTTTAGTATTTTTTCATAATACTTACGCGTATTCTTGCTAGCTCTAAACTTATCATATAAATCTATAAAATCTTTATTTGTAAGATCATCAGCAATATTATAAAACTGAGGATGCCCTGTCTTGATTTCTAAAAGAGTATTTGTTTTTGCTTTATTTTTATATTCTTCTTCTGCATCTAATAAATCACTCTCTATAGCCAAATACTTTCCCTTTCGATCAGGGTGGTTTTTGCTTTTATTAGACATTTTACTAACAAAATTTTCATAAAAATCTTCTAGAGTAAAATCAGGTTTATTTACACTTCTCATAATTTTTTGTTAAACATTCTTGTAATTAATAAGTCGTATCCTAGTGTTCCTAATTGACTAGCATATTTTTCCATAACGTATTCAAGGTTATCACTACTATCTGAAACCTTCTTTATATAATTATAAAAACCAGATTCAGTAGCTTCGAGTCCAAATACTTCATCCATCAAAATACTTATACTCTCTCCAAAAGTATTAGTCTTTACTCTCCTAGCATAATATGTCTCCCCTTTTCGGGATAACTTATAAATACATGAACAAGGAACTTCCTGTAAAATTACAGGTGAATGAGTTGCAAGAATAACTACGCCATTACGTCTAGTCATTAACTCTGATAAACATCGAATATAACTACTTAAAAGTGGTGGATGTAAATATAGTTCTGGTTCATCTATGATAACTAAAACTTTTTTATCAACCAGTTCAATGATTTTCGTTAGTGACAACATCACAATTTTATGACCTGAGCTTAATTTACTAAAAAAATTGTAACTCTGTCTCATAAAGTCAGCATTTTCTTGCGATGTATAATTCAAGTATAGACCTTTACAATCATGTTCTTTGAAAACAGGATCTGTTTCAAGAATTTGAAGAGTTTCACCCCACAGAGTTGGTTTATTTTCAAAACACGTCAGAAGGCTATCCATAAATACGGCCGTCCATTTATTAGATTCATTACATGGATCTACTTTCTTCCCTTTTTCGTTAGTAAATTTCAATTTCTCTTTTCTCGAATCATAATATTTACCGTATTCTTCGTATTTTTCACCAAACTTCTCTTTGTATATTTTTTCAAGTGAAGTATTATGTTTTATCGGTATATAGGACATTCCAATAGTATCATAATTTGCTCGTGGTTCATTCTTTTTATTATCAAATATACTAAAATTCATCGAAATTATTTTCGTAAAAAATTCTTTTGGATCAATAAGTTTCTTATTTGACTCATCTTTGAATGTCAATCTATTTTCATCACTATTATTAATTGAGTTTAAAAAGTCAATTAAAAGTTGTGACTTTCCCACGCCATTACGACCAACAATTGCGTGTACATTTGTTGGTAGACCAGTTTCACTAAAATTTACCTTAAATTCCATCTCATCTGTGTCAATCTCAGAATCTTCATTAATAATATACTTGAATGAATAAGTAGTTGTTATAGAATCACCTATAGCCAATTTTCTAAAGATTTCTGTAATAGTAGAGTACTTTATATCTCTAGCAAGGGAGTTTTGGAACACAAGTTTATTTTTTACTTTTTCTAAAATTAAATTATCAAAAGCAACATCCTTTAGACTCTTATATATATTGTTTCTTACCACTTCATCAGGGAATAGTTTAAGTATTTCGTTATAATACATTGAATCTGTTCCAAGAGAAAAGAAATTATCATCTAGTTTCTCAAAATGCTCTGGAAGATTCGGAGATCGTCTTGACATATTATTTTCAGCAATTTTTACTGTACCAAGTGGATAAGACTCGTTAGGACCCCTAAAATACCTTGCAATGTACTTTGTTTGATACTGGAACCAGTCATCCCAATAAGTCAATGATAAATATATCCCTTCTCCCTTAAATTCGCTAAAATTTTCAACTACAAAAAAATCCATACTAGCCTCCCAAAAAATTATTATATTCAAGCAACATTCTAGTTACCCAAGAAAAAAGTCTTTTGGAATCTTACTACAAATATCGCTATCATTAAAAGCTCAAATTGAAAATGTAATAGTTAGTCAATTTCGTGTTTAAATTTACTAAGATATCAATTAAACTCAAAAAAGCTGATTTCTCAGCTTTTTAATCAATCATGGAGCTTAGTTACTTTTAAATTGCATCGCTTCATCACTCTGCACAAATTCTCGTTGAGCTTCTGTTAATTCCTCGAGTTCATCACAGCCTATAAGTCCAAAGACTTCCACACCATCTTTAGTACTTACGATGTATGCCTCAAGTTCCCTAGCCTTGTTAACGTCTGATACTAAGTAAATGTTTTTTTTAGTCATTACTTCATCAGTCATTTTTCTCTCCTTCAACCCTTTATTAGTGTTTAATCTTCCCCCAATTTATCATGTTGGGCCCTGAAGGCGTATAATGGATCAAAATCTGAATCAAGTTTATTGTTGTCGTCAGCCTGTTCAGCCATCTTAACATTTAAACTATTTTCCATCCTCCCAATACAATCCATTACCTTCCTTATCATTGTAAGGGTTTCAGAAGTAATTTTCAAGACCTCACTTGACTTTTCATTGTTTTTAATAGTATCTGAGCTTTTCATTTTCTGCTTTAGACGTTCTTCAATTTCGTCTAAACGTAGCTCTTTCATGCTTTGTTGGGGTTCTGAAGTGGGTATTACTGGCTCTAAAGGTTGTATGCTTTCAACCGTCAAATCTTCAATTTTGGTGACATTCATAATGACTTTCGCGCGTGATTCTTCTTTTCCATTATGACCTGGTATATAGATATAGTTGTTGCTACCAAAAAATGATTGTTGGGTAATAACATTCTTAGCTAAGCTTTCAAATAAAGGATCGTGACCTTCTACTAAACTGTTCGCAAAATAAATATTTCTCGTGTCTCGAAAAAGTTGGGTATTAAAAATAAATGGTCTGTTCTTAGGGAAATTATTGACGTGGGGAGAATGGAAAAAATGTTCTGTTGATAGGTAATGTACGTAAGGGACCTTGCTGACTAGCTGAGACAAAGTATTCGTATCCATCTGAGCCTGCTCATCAAAGAGGAAGATATCTGTAATGTGGTTTGTTGAAGACGTTACTAACTCAATATCCTTTTTTAAATAGCCCGCTAGCAAAACGGCATGTTTTTTCTCATCCTCTAGGTCTGCATGATTGTGGGTAATCGTAATCTTAGCTTTATCTTCTAAATACGATAGAGCATTCCAAGAAATATGTGACTTAAATCCCATAATAGCGACTCTGTGGTCTTTAGATTTTGCAAAGTTAGTCAGCTTATGAAAAAAGGGAGAGGCTTCAAAAGGAGATAGGACGTAGGGATCAATATAGATATTAAGCATCAGTATCACCTTCTTCTTGATTTAACTCTTCTAGTTCGGCATCTTTGATTAGTGGACGCTCGTTAAACGCTTCATTCATTCTAAAAGGCATGTATTTGGCTACACGGCCACCATCAGTTGCATTTTGACTTCTGATAACAACAAGAGACTTATCAATCCCTTCTTCTGAAGCAAGTTCTAGGTTAAGGAAAATAATGTTATTGAGGTTCTTATAGCCACCATTTTCAATAAGCATATATTTGTCTTCAATTTCTTGAATATCATCAAAATTATCAACGATAATCAGTAGATAACGTTTGTTGCCTTCTTCATCTAAACCATCCTCAAAACGTCCAAAGTGTTTAAAGACATTAAGCAATTTATCAAGATCGCTGGTATCTCCTACGTTAGTGATATAAGGATACACATCAAAAAGATTCTTTGTACCATCATCTGCCTTTTTATTGAGAGCTAACTGACCGATAAAAAGATATCTAGGAACATGGACTGTATACGTATACTCTTTCTTCTTCGCCTTTTTGGCTTGTAATTCTGATTTTCGTTTCTCCATACCAGAAAGAGGACTTGTCCCCTCACTCTTTTCTTGTGTCTTTGTCACTGTATACGTGAACTTCTCCAGTTTTGACGTAGGAACAAAATAGGCATAGTTTTGATTAAATTTGAAATTCTGATAGGCATCTACGACCTTCCAGTATCGAATAGGAGAGTAGTTATCTTCTTCCCGAAGAATATCTTTCCATTTATATGTGAAGTTTCTGCTGATCTTATTTGCTAGTAAGAGCAACATCGTTCCATGACTGTAAATAGAGTAACTTTTTGCAAGAGCCCCTGGAGTATCTTCACGTTCGAACTCCCACTCCTGAACTAAGTAAAACTCTCTGAGTCGTTTGAGATGCGGTTTGATTTTAGGAATCGGTAAACCAAACTCCCTAGAAATTTGAAGTAGTTGAACATTTCGGAAAGTAGCTATAAATAGTAGGATATCCATATCTAACTGGTTTAGTTGCTTACTAATTAGCTCATAGTCCGTTTCTTGACTATAGTTGATTTGAATGATGTAATCCTCTTGAAGTTGCAAATGGAAAGGAAAGTCATTGTTTGGATAAACTTGTTTCAGTAATGGTGTCGAGGCATACTTCTTATAATAGTCGTCCGAAAATCGAGAGACAGTATTCAATGTTGCTTTTCCATCGATTGTTCTTACCCCAAATCGACGTAGTCTTTCATTGAATTTTTTAACGAAGTCTTGATAGGCTTCCAGTGCTTCAGCAGAAGGCTTTTCTCCTGTTTCAGATAATCGAACTGTCCCATCTGGCATGAGAGTGACTTCTTCCCCATTAAATTTTTTCTTCGGATAAAGTGGAAGATTGATTTTCTTAGCAATATTTTGTAACCATTTTTTATTACCTGGTGTTCTTGTCATTTGTCTAGTCCTTCTCTTCAATTTTTTGGAACCATTATACTAAACCTCATATACCTTTTTTAACCCAGTGACACACACACACAAATTAGAACTCAAAAACAAGAGCCATATTGATATACTTCTCTAATAATGTATACTTGATAAATTGCAAGAATAAGTGCAATTTATCTTTGTCAAAAGTTTATTTGCTTCTTCTCGTATTTGGTTCTCGGTTTGTTTTGAAATAGATTGTGAACCAATCTTATAGCCAATCATAACAATAAAACTTATTACGATTAAACCTCTACTCCAACCAGAAATCGAACCTTCACTTTGTTAAACATGACTTACTTCTTTATTAGTGAAAGCCACATCATATCAAGATTAGTTTGGAGATTCTATCACTGGAAAAATATGATTAACTACAAATTATGGTATACTAATGATAATAAATTGTTATCGGTAGGAGAATACTATGGAAATAAAAATAATTGATAAAATTTTATCTCAAAAATGTTTTTGGACAATTATTTTTACTTGGTGGGTTTTTATTGGAATTATAGTATCAATTTTTGATTCATCATTAAAATACAATTATATATATGTTTTTGGGGTAAATTCTCTATTGTTAGCCAAGATTATCACATATCAAAATTTAATGAAAAAAGAAATAATCCTTAAAACATCTATTTCAGGTACTAAAGTCAATAATCTTCCACTATTTCCAATATTCAGTAAAAATAATAGTTATCTAAACAAATGGTATAATATATCTATTTGTTTTGTAATTGGTTTAATTTATTTCATTTCTCTAGTATTATTAAAGGTTCTTATCTTGCAGGAGCTAATTACAATCTATGGTGCAATTACTTTAATTCTAACTGTATTTATTGCAATACAACTGTATTTAAAGTATATACTTTATATTCTCACATTAAGGAAAATTTCAAAATTAGAGTTTATTTCATTAGTACCAATTTCCCTGCATAATCCATCTGAATGTGATTGGATAGTTAAATTTACCGATAGTATGAGTTCATTTAGTAATTATTTTGGAATTTTAGGTATTGCTTATACTGCTCTATTCTATTTAACCACTCCACTATCTGCTATTAAATTTACCGGAAATACATTAATAATAGATACACCTAATAACCTAGTATTTATAATTACTTGGGGAATAATTTTTATACTGATTGGCTTTGGTTATTTAATTTTTGACTATATTTGGAAGAAATATATTAAAGAGATAATAAAAAAAATAAAAAGAATGCAACTAAAGGAATATGATATTACTGATTACAGTAATAAACAACTTAATAAAGATTATATTGAACTATTTAAACTCTATAAAGATTCCCCGAACTTTCCACAGTTATTCAATGGAAAAACGCTCAATCCGATAGGTTACGTCCCCATTTTGATAAATCTATATAGGTTACTTCAACCATTTTTATCACAAAATTAGTGTTGTTAAAAGAGCAGAGAATTCCAATCTCTGCTCTTTTATTTTAATAAATCCCCGCTCTCACCTTCGCTAATTTAATTGAATAATCAATAAAATAATTTAACCTTTCCATAGAGTGATTTTTTTCTAAAACTTCACATTGTTTTTTAATATCAAACTCAATTAACGAAACTTCATTTTTTATATGTTTTAACACACTATATTTATTCAATAAAATTTCTATATTAGTCACCTTATCTTTATTCTGAAGTCTCAATTTTTCTTTATTAGAGAGAAACTGTTCAAGGTAAACGTAACATAAATTTTTCCTACTTTTATTAATATCAAAATTATGATTCCCTTTGTATTTTACAGTGAACTCAGGATTAAAGTATGCTTCGCAATCATTTAGTAATTGAAATAAGTAGCCTAATTTATAACCAA
>ERZ773051.706-NODE-706-length-21046-cov-4.483398_pt1 | contig 21046 bp, 17 predicted proteins | sample MGYA00580631_ERZ773051 | MGnify/ENA primary metagenome ERZ773051 (study PRJEB29015, sample SAMEA2738137) | human oral metagenome | biome: human oral; feature: human-associated habitat; material: saliva | place: China | collected 2204 ... | reverse complement strand
CGCCGTCGGCGCCGTCTGGTGGCTTTTCATCGGGCGTCGTGGGCGTGCGCCTTCGCTCTGCTTGCTGGCAGCGCCCCTCGCCGGCGGGTTCGGTGTGGCAGCGTTTGCGCCTATGGCCTGCGGATGCGAGCTTAACGTGAAGGAAGCGGCGGCGACTGCTGCCGCATCGGCCGTTCTGTGCTTCTGTCTCGCCTGCGCCGGATCCTTCAGCCTTGCGGGATGGGATGCGCTGAACCATCTGTCGTTCGGTCAGGCCATGGATACGCATGCGGTTGCCTTGCTGTCGGATCCCGCCATATGGCTTGCCGCGGCGTCGTGGGTCGTCGCGGCGGCCGTGCTTTCGTTTTCGCGCCAGCGGGGATCGTTCCTTCTGTTCGCGCTCGGCATCGCGGCCGCAACGGCCATCCTGTCCGCCGCAGCGATCGGGGGATTGGTTCTCGGGGGCGGGTTCGTGTCCCATGCGCTCGCGTTCGGCGTTTCGGCATCTGCGTTGGCAGCCGGCGTCCTCGCCTTCGCCGTCGCGCTCGCGCGTCGCCATCAAGCGCGTTCGGATAGGTGGTAGATGTGCTGTGACGTGCGCGTTTGGGGAACCCTGCAATCTGACGGGTGATTCTTCGGCGTCCCGATGCTATAAAGAACGGGTTTCATTCCCCGTCATGCGCGGTTTCTCGCGCTGGAAGAGAACCGCCGCATGCTTGGCATCCTGATCGTCAATACCGGCACCGCCGCCGCGCCGACCGAAGAGGCCGTTCGTGCGCACCTGCGCGAATTCCTCCAAGACCGCCATCTGATCAACGTGCCGCCTCTGATCTGGCGCCCGATCCTCGAGCTCTTCATACTGCCGAAGCGCCCGCGTCGAACCCTGGATCGGTACATCGATTTCTGGACCCCCGAAGGCAGTCCGTTCATGCTGGAGTCCCAGGCGCAGCGCGACGAGATCGCCCGTCGCCTTGCGCATCTGATAGACGAGCCTCACGAGGTCAGGCTCGCGATGCGCTACGGCCAACCGAGCATCCGCGCCGCGATCGAAGCATTCCTGGACGCGCGCGCCGATCGCATCATCGTTCTGCCGATGTATCCGCAGAAGACCATTCCCTGCGCGGGAAGCGTGTTGGATGAATTCGATGCCCAGTTCACCGCTTTGACGAAGGCGCGCAGCCTGTCCGCCGATGCGGCGCCCGAGGTCCTGCGCATCGACGAATATTGGCGCGAACCGGGGTATCTTGATGCGCTTGCCGGTTCCATCAGGCGATGCTGGGCGTATCGTCCGGGATCGAAGCTCGTCATGTCGTATCACTCAATTCCCGTCTCATATGTGACGAAGGGCGGGGATACGTATCCCGACGCGGCGGCGGAGACGCTGAGGCGCACGGCGGAAATCCTGGGCGTTCCTGAAGAAGACCAGGTCATCGCATTCCAGTCGCGCTTCGATAGCCGCAGGTGGGTGGGGCCGATGCTCGTGCCTACCGTCCGCCGCCTCGCGGCCGAAGGCGTGCGCGACATCGCCGTCGCCTCGCCCATCTTCTCCGTCGACTGCCTGGAAACCTATCACGATATCCGGTTCGAGGCGAAGGCCGCGTACCTGGATGCGGCCGCGACCGCGGGGATCTCCGACCCGTCATTCACCTACGTGCCCGCCCTCGGCGCCGACGCTGCGTTCATGGACGCGATCGCGCGCCTTATCGCGCGTCGCGCAGCCCGTTCATAACGAGGCCTTCGAGGCCTGGGACGGCGCATCCAATGCGCGGATGTCCTTGAAGAGGTATCCGGAGAGCCCGATGACGAGGAAGAGGATTCCCGAAGCGACGAAGAACGTCGGGATGCCGATCCATTCGGCGATGACGCCGCCGACCGCGATCCCTGCCGGCATGGCAAGGCCGATGAGCGCATAGAAGAACCCCATGGCGCGCCCCGTCTTCTCTTCGGGAACGCGCTGCTGGATGAGCGTCATGAGCGGTCCGTTGAACCACGCCATGAAGATGGACGCGAGCCCCATGAGGCCTGCGTAGATCCAGAACGCGGTGGAAGGAAGCAGCCCTGCGGCGATGATGGGCACGGCGATGAGGACGGCCGAGGCGCAGAGCAGCAGCGCGAGCCGCCTGCCGCCTCCCCAGGCCATGATGACGATCGATCCGACGAGCATGCACGTTCCCGAAATCGCCTCGGCGACAGAGACCATCGTTCCGTCCGCGCCGAAGTGCTGCGTGGCCATGAGCGGATAGATCGCGCCGAGCGCCGCGAACGCCATGAGACCTACGGTCAGCCCTCCTAGAAGCATGACGAGTCCTTTATGGACGCGCAACGCATCCCAGCCGACGCGCATCTGCTCGGCGACGGCGGATTCTTCCTCGACCTTCACGGTGGGGATTTTGACAAGGCCGAGCGCCGCGCAGGCGACGAGGGCGCCGGCGAATTCGATGATGAGCGTGGGCGCCAGTCCGAAGGCCGTATAGAGCGCGATGCCCACGGCGGGCGCGCAGATGCTCGAGATGCTTTCAAGCAGCTGGTCGAGGGTGTTGATGCGCAGAAGGTGCCGCTCCGGGACGAGCATGGGCATGGCCGCCGTCATCGCCGGGGCGTGAAATGCGGAGAAGACGCTGCGGATGGTGGCGAACAAGCAGATGAGCGCGAATGAGCGAGTGCCTGCGACGACAAGCAGGGCGAGCACGAGCGAGGATGCGCCTGCTCCCAGATCGGCGACTATCATGACCGCTTTGCGGTTGAACCGATCTGCGACGACCCCGCCAAGCGGGGAGAGAAGCCCTAAAGGCAGCATGCTGAACATCATGAGCAGCGACAGCATGAGGGCGCTCTGCTCGGTTTGGGTGACGTGCCAGATGATGGCCCAGCCGGATGCGCCGCTCGTTACGATGGAAACGGCCTGACCTGCCCAGATGATCGAGACGATGCGAAGCCAGCGAGGTGAAAGCGGCCTGCCCGAGGCGCTCATGCGCTCCTGGCTCGTACGGGCATGCGCCGACGCATCCCCGCCGCCCCCGCAGCACGCGATCGTGTCCGACCGGTTCGTGTCGGCATGCATCGATGCTTCTTCCGGCATAGTCGGCATCTTCGCATCGATATCTTGAGGCGTTCCGTCTGTCATGCGTATAGCTCCTGCCGAGGCGTCGAAGGCCGTTCGAGCGCACGGATGCTTTTAGCGTGCGATCGGGCAAGGATTATAGGCCGCGTCTTTCGCGGACTCCGACGGATGCGGCCGATTGTGCTAGATTATCGGAACTCTCGAAAGACGGGAGGCGGGGAGCTCGCGCCATGCGGGCTGAGAGGAAGCGTAACGTCGCTTCGACCCGAAGAACCTGATGTGGGTAATGCCAACGAAGGGAGCCGATATGGCCGATCGCCATGCATCTTTTTCAACCCCCACGCTCGGCCTTATATGGTTCGGCGCGGCGGTGTCCTTGGCGGAGATCCTCACCGGAACGTATTTCGCGCCGCTTGGAATCGAGCAAGGGCTTGCGGCGATTCTTCTAGGGCATCTCATCGGCGGTGCGATGTTCTATCTGGTCTCGCTCGTAAGCGCGCGCACCGGCGTCGGGGCGATGGATGCGACCAAACGCACGTTCGGATCGCGCGGGTCGGTGCTGTTTTCGGCGGCGAACGTCCTTCAGCTGGTCGGGTGGACGGCCATCATGATCCAGTCGGGCGCCGTGGCGGCGACGCAGATCGTCCCGGCGCTGGGCATCGCGGGATGGTGCGTCGTGATCGCAGCGCTTATCGTGGCGTGGATCGCGTTCGGCGTGCGTTGGATGGGGCGGCTGCAATCGATCGCGGCGGCGCTTCTGTTCGTGCTCACGCTGATCGTGAGTTACGTCGTGTTCGGGAGCCTCGACGGATCCCCGGCTTCCTTCGCCGCCGACGGAGCCATGACGTTCGGTGCCGGGGTCGAGCTGGCGGTCGCCATGCCCCTTTCATGGCTTCCCGTCGCGGGCGACTATACGCGTTTCGCGGAGAAGCCCGGCGCGGGCAGCGGTGCGGCCACGGTCGCCTATCTGCTCGGCAGCTGCTGGATGTATATGATCGGCCTAGGAATGGCCCTGATCGCAGGCACGAGCGATATCGCAGGAATTCTGAGCGCGGCGGGCTTCGGCATCGTCGGCATCATGATCGTCGTCTTCTCCACGGTGACGACGACATTTCTGGATGCGCAGTCGGCAGGCGAGTCCGCGTCTGCCATAACATCGCGTTTGGATGCGCGCATCGTAGGCGTTGCGGCCGCCGTCGTGGGCGCGGTTTTGGCGGCGTTCGCTCCCGTGGGGGATTTCGAGGCATTCCTCTACCTGATCGGGTCTGTGTTCGCGCCGATGGCCGCGCTCGTCGTCGCCGATTTCTTCATTCTGGAGCGCGATATGTCGGATGAGCCGTTCGACGTTGTGGCTCTCGCATTGTGGGTCGGCGGTTTCGCGCTGTATCGCTGGTCGCTTACCTGGAGCCTTCCGGTCGGCAATACCTTGCCGGTCATGGTCATCGTCGCGGGCGTCGCCGTCGTCGTGCGGCTTGCCCAGCGGCGCATGGAGCGTAAGGCGTAAGTTTTAGGGCCGTTGAGACCGGATAAAGGGAATTCGTCCAGTCACGGAGGCGAACGCCGCTTGTCTTCGCAATGCAGCAACGAGCTTGAGCCTAGATTCCACGAAGCACGAGATTGGCGTAGTCTTGGCTTTGATGGAAGAGATGTGCGACGACGATCATGCCGTTGCCATCTTGGAAGAAAAGGACCACGTAGCCTCCGAGCAAGACGGTGCGGTATCCCAGTCGGGCGAGGACATCCATTCTCGAGAGCCTATGTTTCACGGTGCCATCGCGTAGCTCTTCAAGGGTTTTCTCCCACTCGACAAGGAACGATTTCACCGTTGCGGAGCCGAAGCTCGAAAGATACATGACGATATCCTCCAGCTCTCGCAAAGCGGAAGGCTGGATGCGCACCTCACAGGCCATGCTTTTCCTTAAGAGCTGCGGTCGCCTCAAATGCATCGCAATGCAGGCCTTCGGTTCGCTCGTGTTCTGAAATCATGATTCGCTCAAGCAGGCGCGCCCGTGCATCCGCTTGCTCCCATCGGGCGAAATCAGAACTCTTCACACAGACGAAGCGGTCGTAGCCGTTCTTCGTCACGATGATGGGGGACGAACTGGAAGAGACCATCTTGTCGAATGAGGCGGTGTCTCGCAAGTCTTTGATGGGAACGCACGTCGGCATACGGTCTCCTGATTCATGTCATGATAATGGGCACTATTATGACATGAATCATGCTATTTTTATACAAGGAAGGTTTTCGATCGCTTGGACATATGGGCACCGTCGCATGCGTCTGCAGACGACGGTGGTCGGACTGGAAGAAAGAAGGCCTTGTCCGATTGCACGCGACGAAGGTAGCCTCGTTTGTTTCCATGCTCGCGGGCAGTAGTTCGGTTTCTACTGTTTGTTCAGCAACCGACTTCGGGAATTCCGAAATCGGCCACGGTCTAAATGGCGCAGTAGCGCCAGGCAATCATGCGGTGTCCTGTGCTCATGCTCGCCTGATCCATGGACCAGTCAGACGCTCTGCAAAATTGGCCTGCGCCGAAGCCGATGATCCAAAGATTGGGGATGGGCTTGCCGTCAACGGTGGTCACGCGGTAGATCTCATTCGCTGTGACGTCCGTGCATGCACGAATTCGTCAAGAACGAGCTGCATGTCCAAGGCGTTGTAGAAGAATTCGATGTTCTTTTCTTCGGCCATCTTTGCCAGTGTCTTGATGGGTGCATTGTTCGTCAGGTGTTTGGGGCTAAGGTGGTTTGAGCGCACTATGCACACGGCGCTGTCTTCTTATTCGCTGTGATCGGGTCCGTGTTCGCGCCGATGGCCGCGCTTGCCATCGCCGATTTCTTCATTCTGGAGCGCGATATGTCGGACGAGCCGTTCGATGCCGTAGCCCTTGCGTTGTGGATCGGCGGCTTCGCGCTCTATCGCTGGCCGTTTGCCTGGAGCCTTCCGGTCGGCAACAATGACCATCGTCGTGGGCATCGCCGCCATCTACGATCTGTGCGGCTTGCCGAGTGGTGTATTTCAGGTATCGAAATCAGTTAATGTGGTATGGAGCAGCATGAAGAAAAGTATTCTCATGACAATCGGCGTATTTCTTTTGTGCTGGTATATGTTTGCCTTTGGTCTTGTGACGTGGTTTTTATGGGGTGGGTTTGAATACTATTATCCGGCACCATTGCTACTTGTGACCTCAATCATTGCGGTCGTGTTTTATCGACGAGACGAATGCAATGGTCTTGAAGCGGTAATTCTATCCATCGCTGCAGGATTTATCCTTAGTTGGATTGCATATCTGCTTACGTTGCTTCTCTCAGGGCCAGAGTATTTAAAAGCAATGGAGCAATACTATTTAGACCATGTGTCAATTGATGCTTCAACGGGGTCTTTCTCAAATTCCGAAGGGCATGGGATTATCTCCAGTCTTATAGGATGGTTTGGAACTCCTGGGGAATGGAGCAGAGTTTTTATGAGTCTTAGGGTTCAAGCCGCTCAAATATACCAGGAGATTTCTTTAGGAAAATTAAGTTTCGGACATATTGTATTTCTCATTACTTTCCTGGGCATTCCTTCATTAGGCATTGCCAGTCTCATGGTGGCTGCAACTCAAATTGTTTACAACGCAGGTTCTTTTATTCGCAAACAGTTTGTCCCTCTTGAGACGCAATAGCTTTCGATTCGCCATTGGTGCATATTTCATATAACGCGCTAATACAATGCGCAATATCAAAAGAGCCTCGTCAGGACACGAGGCGGATTTTCTTCATTGCATTTTGGAGGAGTGCATCAGGATTAGAGGTCTGAAAAGCAACTATGATTACTGGACGGGAAGGGCCACATCCAGTTTATAGCCTAATGTTCTTATGACTTTCTGCACCGTGCTGAAAGAAGGATTGCCTGTTGGAGATAGGGCTTTGTAGAGACCGTCCCTTGTGATGCCCGTATCTTTGGCAAGTTGGGTCATTCCTCGCGCACGGGCTATATCTTCATCGAGCCGCGGAGACGAGTGTTGGGCCTCCATCTTCTAGAGCGGCGTTTAGATAAGCGATGATATCTTCATCGGTTTCGAGAAATTCGGTCGCGTCATATGTGGCTGCCGTCCTCATGGAAGGTTCTTTGCCGTTCGTAAAGTTGACCCCGCCATATCCAAAAGACGAATTGAAACAGAATCAGGAAGAACCCTTCGGCGATGTGAGGGATATATTGCTGAAGGAGAGGAGAGTTCGAGGTTGCAGCTATGATTGAAGCCGTGCGGACGCCCGCAGATGTGCCTACGGGCGTCCAGGAATGTACTCGGCATACGCCGGAATGACGGTTTAGATATTGTTGCCGATTGCTTTGTTCCCGAGAGCAGCGCTTTCGCCGGCGATATAGCCATGCGTCGAGGCGAGGCCGTTCGATCCGCCGTGAAGCAGCGTTTCATAGCTGCTGCCGAAGCGGTAGCCGACAGTATTGCCCGCGGCGTACAGCCTGGGAATCGGATCGAAATTCTCATCGAGGACTTGCAACTTGTCATTGCAGCGGACGCCGCCCATTGTGCAGTAGAAGTAGTAGTACATCTTCCAGGCTTGATATGGGCCGTCATCGATCGGATCGAGGTAACGTTTGGCTTTCATGAAGTCCAGGTCCTCGCCCTTGTTGCATAGCTCGTTGTAGCGGTCGACCGTGGCCTTGAGGGTATCGGCCGGCACATCGATCTTTTTAGCGAGCTCTTCGATGGAGTCCGCCTCGTAGTGTTCGGTATTCTCGATGTCGAACATCTTCGCGGCGGTGTCTTTGTCGTAGCCGAAGGAAGAGGGCATCTCGAAATCGTTGGTCGGGATGATCTGCCACACGAAGGGGCCATGCCCTGGTTGATCGGCGATAATGTGTGCGCTGGTCAAAAGCGAGGTGCACTCGTTCATGAAGCGCTCGCCCTTGATGTTGACCAGCAGATAGGGGAACGAGCGCCATGCGGTGGTCTGCCAGGAAGCCCATCCGCAGATCTCTTCCATCTCGGCGCCCGCCCAGCAGAGCATCCTGTGGCCGAGGCCGTCGTCCATGGTTTCGGTGATGCCCGAGCTGCCCATGTAGGCGGTGTATTCATCGTACTTGAGCGCCCAGTCCGCGAAGTGGGGAGGGTAGAAACGTTTCATCATGCTCTCGTTGGCGCCGAAGGAGCCGGTGCACATGATGACACCCTTGCTCGCGTGGTAGTAGATGCTTTCGCCATCGGCATCGGTAGCGATGATACCGGTCACGGCGCCGGATTCGTCTTGGACGAGCTTTTCGCCGCGAACTTTGTAGTGCTCCTCGACGCCACTGTCTACAAGGAACTTATGGATGTTCGCGGTGAAGTCGGTCAGGATGTCTGTTTTCTCGGAAAAGGCGACGCCCGTGGAGATGTAGGACGTGATTTCCTGCGTCGGATCGGGGAAGATGCCTTCGAGGCTTATGGGCATGTAGTACTGGCCGTAGGGTTCCAGAAAGTCTTTGACCAAGTTGTCAAGCAGCTCGCCGGAACGATTGATCCAAAGGGAGTTCAGGCGCATGTCGGCGCGGTACTGCGTCAGGTTGAACATATCGTTCGAAACCTCTACTTTGTCGTACATCGGCAGACCGGCGTCCTTTTGGGTCTGGGAGTTGAAAAACGAGATGGTCATGCCTCCGATGTGCGGGGCTTCATTGCGTTCTATGATGGTGACCTTTGCGCCGTTCCTCATGGCGCCGTAGGCGGCCATCGAGCCGGCAAGCGCGGAGCCGACGACGAGCACTTCGGTTTCGACGGTCTTCGTACAGTCGTCAATGGTGGTCTTGGGCGCCTCTCCCAACCATTCGGTGCCCTTTATAGACGAAGCGCCCATGGATGCATCGGTGCCGGCGGTTTCAGTCGCGGGCTTTTCATCGGCGTTCGAAGTGCATCCGGCAAGTCCTGTGACGCCGAGAGCGGCTCCGGCGGCAAGACCGCCCTTCAAGAAATTGCGGCGGGATAGTTCCATGATGCCCTCCTTTGTCAGGTGAAGATCGGTCCCTCCATGCCGATCTTTGTCGCCATGATTGTAGGTGTACTTCATGCAATACACATACGAGCAGTTCATTGCGGTAGTGAAACAAAATGTTGATTGCCAATGAAAAAGGAATAAGAGAACGTAACGGAAACGTGCGAATTTGTATGCCGAGAAGGTGTTGCGCCTGCGTCAAGCATGACCTATGGGGATGGAGGGCCCGTATGGACATCAGGACGTTCGATTATTTCATCGCGCTCGAAGAAACCGGCGTGTATGCACAAGCCGCAAAGCGGATGTTCATCACTCCGCAAGGACTTTCCGCGTCTATCAGGCGTCTTGAAGGAGAGCTGGGCGTTCCTCTCTTCAATTCGAGTGGTGGGCTTATTGTGCCGACCGAGTATGGGCGGACGTTCTCCGAATACGCGCGATCGATCTCGCGCGATGCGGCTGAGATGAGGCATGCGATCGATGAGATGTCACGCAAGGATGCAGGGGAAATACGGCTCGTGTCATCGACGGGCCTTATCAACTGCTTTCCCGATGATTTTCTCGATTCTTTCAATGCCGGCAACCGATACGGCTCATCGATCTCGTTGATGAAGGTTGTGTCAGATGACGATTGCGAATCTGCTCTTGAAAGCGGATATTGTGATTTTGCCCTGATTAACGATCCAATCGATCATGCGCGGTTTTCCTCAGCTCCCTTGCATCGCGATTTCATGTTCGCATGGATACGCGAAGGACATCCATTGGCGGAGAAAACTTCTATCAGGCTTTCGGACCTTTCAGGACAACGAATCGTGCACGTGACGCGTGTGTACAAGCAGTCCCGCACAACCGAACGCCTTCTTAAAGAGAGGGCCGATGCCTACGATATTCTGCATGAAGACGAGATGATACAGGTGCTTGACCATGTCATTACTGAAGGGCGGGTGGGGCTGACTGTGCGCGTTCATGCGGAGACTATCGTGCTGCCGAACGTCTCCGCCATCCCTATAGAAGATGATACCTGGGGGTTTTCTCTCTGCTGTCGGGCCGATCGCATCCTATCCGATGCCGATGCGGCGCTTGTGGATGCATTCAAGGAGCATGCATCCTTTCGCGCCTGACCGGAGCTCTACACCTGCTCGGCGAGCATCCCTTCGAGCGTGCGCCAGGCGAGTTCGGCGCATTTGACGCGTGCGGGCATGCGCGAGATGGTTTCAAGCTCCGCGGCTTCGTCCAGGTCCTCGCGGTCCTGGTCGGAAAGCTCCTTGCCCTGGACCATGCCGATGAACAGCTTGCAGAGCCTCTGAGCCTCCTCGATGCTTTCGCCGGTGATGAGATCGGCCATCATGTCGGCCGACGCCTGCGAAACGGCGCAGCCATGCCCGGTGAACGCCGCTTCTTCGATCGTGCGGCCGTCATCGCCGAGGCGAAGCTTCAGCACGAGTTCGTCTCCGCAGCTCGGATTGATTCCCTCGTGTTCGTGGGTCGCGTTTTCCAGATCGTACTTGTAGTCGGGGTGGGCGTTGTGTTCCATGAGCGCGGCGGTATAGATGCTAGGCATTGAACATACTCCAAACGGTCTTGAGCGCATGAATGAGCGCATCGATATCGCGTCGCTCGTTGTAGAACGCGAATGATGCGCGGCAGCAGGACGGCACGCCGAGCCAGGTGAGAAGCGGCTGGGCGCAGTGATGCCCGGCTCTGATGGCGACGTCTTCGCCGTCGAGGATGCCCGATACGTCGTGCGGGTGCACGCCCTTGACGTTGAAGCTGACTACGCCGTGATGCGCGGCCGCGTCGTCCGGCCCCACGATCTCGATGAACGGAAGCTCGGCCATCCGGTGCATGCATTCCGCCACGAGCGCGGCCTCGCGCGCCTGGATGTAGTTGAAGCCGACCGAATCGATATAGGAAAGCGCCATGCCCGCGGCATAGATTCCCGCCGCATCCTGCGTGCCGGCTTCGAACTTCTCGGGAACGGGGGACCAGACGGCATCTTCCTCGGTGACGGAATCGATCATCTCGCCGCCCGTGAGGAACGGCGGCATGGCGTCGAGCAGCTCTTTCCTGCCCCAGAGCACGCCGATGCCCATGGGACCGAAGGCCTTATGGGCGGAGAACGCGAAGAAATCGCAGCCGATCTTCTGCACGTCGACGGGCATATGGGGGACCGACTGCGCGCCGTCGACGATCATGTACGCTCCAGCCTCATGCGCCGCCTGGGCGATCTTCTCGACGGGGTTGAGCACGCCGAGCACGTTCGAGATGTGCACGACGGAGACGATCTTGGTCTTCGGCCCGATCTTCGCGGCGATCTCTTCATCCGTGATGAAGCCTTGATCGTCCGGGCGCAGGTAGACGAGCGTGGCGCCTGCGGCACGGCAGGCTTGCTGCCAGGGGATGAGGTTGCTGTGGTGCTCCATGATGGAGATGCAGACCTCGTCGCCCGGTTCGAGCATGGTGGGTGCGAACGCCTTGGCCACCATATTGAGGGCTTCCGACGCGTTGCGGCAGAAGACGATCTCGTTCGCTTCATGCGCGCCGATGAATTCCGCGGTCTTCTTGCGGGCATCGCCGATGGCCATCGTCGCTTCGAACGACAGCTTGTACAGCCCGCGCAGGGCGTTCGCATTCATGGTCTCGTAGAACGAACGCTGGGCATCCAGCACGACGGAGGGCCGCTGGGCCGTGGCCGCCGAGTCGAGGAACGCGAGCTCGGGGTGCAGGGAAAGCAGCGGGAAATCGCAGCGGAACGGGTTGGTGGAAAGATCGGTCGGATCGAACGCTATGCACTTGGGGCCGCTCATTGCTCGACCCCCTCGTAGTCTCCGAGGAGCGTCTTGCCGAGGCGCACGACGCTGGCCCTGACGGTTTCGTCGATGGCATTGATCTCGGCGTTTTCGATTTGAGCACGCGCGAACATGGCTTCGGCCGCATCGGGGGAAAGGCCGCGGCATGCCAGATAGAACTTCTGCTCGGGACGGATATGCCCGATCGTCGCGCCATGGTTGCCGGCGACGTCGTCTTCGGAGCAGAGGATGACGGGGACCGTGCGGTTGTGCGCGCCGTCATCGGCGATGAGCACCGTTTCCGATTCATGGCCGTTGGCGCCCTTGCAGCCGCGGATCAGATCGATCGTGCCGCGGAGCGTCTTGACGCTTTCGCCGGCCAGCACGCCGTTGGCATTCAGTTCGGACATCGTGCGTTGGCCGTGATGGCGGATGATGTAATTGAAGTCGAGCTCGTTTTCTCCGTGGCCCAGATAACGGGTGTCCACGTCGATGTCGGAGGAGGCGCCCCGCAGGTCGCAGGCGAGCCCCGTGTAGGATTCCCCGGCGCCCAGAACGGTATGCCTGACCTCGACCTTCGCGGACTCGTCGAGCACATAGCCCTCGTCGTCGAAGCATTGCCAGGAATCATCGGCCGTCTGGATGGTGGTCACGCGCACGACGGCGTCCTTGCCGGCGAACACGCGCAGCGTCGCACCGATGGAGCCGACTCCCTCGATCGGGGTGTCGAAGGCGATCGCGATATCGACGTGCGCGCCCTCGTGGGCCACGACGTCGACGGCGGCCGTGTTGACCGCCCCGTCGATGCCGTTGAGGCGGACGGTCGCCGCGCCTTCGGAGCCTTCGGGGGCTTCCACGACGATGGCCTCGCCGGCGGCTTGGAGCAGGAATGCTCGCGCATCCGCGCCCATGCCCGTCTCGAACGCGGCGGCGACGGACGCTGCGCGCTCGGTTTCGGCGGCATCGATCTGATAGCGGGAATATGCCGTGTTGCGCACGCCGTCGGTATCGTCGTCGGCTTCGCCCGCAAGATCCTGCGCGCTGACGTGCGTCGCATAGGTGCGCGCCGAAAGCGCGTCCACGGCCGTATCGAACGCATCGCCTTCAAGGTCTGTGAGCGAGACGGCGGTCACAGAAAGCGCGCTTTCGCCTTCGGGCACTTCGACGACGGCGTCATGCGCCTGGATAAGGTCGGCGGGGGTTTCTATGTCTGCGCCGTTCATGCTCAGGCGATGCCACGTGGGAGCGGGCATCGGGCTGGCGTTTTGCAGGGTAATGGCGTCCATCCTAGCCGATCGCCCCTTCCATTTCGAGTTTGATCAGGTTGTTCATCTCGACCGCGTATTCGAGCGGGAGTTCTTTGGAGACCGGGTCCGCGAAGCCGTTGACGATCATCGTGCGGGCCTCTTCCTCGGAGATACCGCGGCTCATCAGGTAGAAGATGGTGTCGTCGCCGATGCGGCCGATCGTCGCCTCGTGTCCGATGTCCACCTTCTTGCAGCGGACGTCCATCGCGGGAATGGTGTCGGATCGGGAGACGTCGTCGAGCATGAGCGACTGGCAGGAGACGCTGGCCGCGGAATCGGTCGCGTTCGGCGTGGCCACCACCGAGCTGCGGAACGTGGATACGCCGCCGCCCTTGGAGATGGACTTCGTCTCGATGGCCGCCGAGGTCTCGGGGGCCGCGAGCACGACCTTGCAGCCGGTGTCGAGGTTCTGCCCTTGGCCGGCGAAGGTGATGCCGGTGAAGGTGCAGCGGCTCTTGCGTCCTGCGAGGATGGACATCGGATACAGGTATCCCACGTGGCTGCCGAACGACCCGGATATCCATTCCACCGAGCCGCCCTCGTCGCAGCGGGCGCGCTTGGTGTTGAGGTTGTACATGTTCTTCGACCAGTTCTCGATCGTCGAATAGCGCAGGTGGGCGCCCTTGCCGATGAAGAGTTCGACCGCGCCGGCGTGGAGATTGGCCACGTTGTACTTCGGCGCCGAGCACCCCTCGATGAAGTGCAGGTCGGCATCGTCTTCCACGATGATGAGCGTATGCTCGAACTGGCCTGCGCCCTTGGCGTTCAGACGGAAGTACGACTGCAGCGGGAAGTCGAGGCGCGTGCCCTTCGGGACGTAGACGAACGATCCTCCCGACCACACGGCGCCATGGAGCGCGGCGAACTTGTGGTCGGTGGGCGGGATGAGCGTCATGAACTTCTCGTGGATGAGCTTCTCCCATTCAGGTTCGTGCAGGGCCTCTTCGATGCCGGAGTACACGATGCCCATGCTCGCGGCGGATTCCTGCACGCTGTGATAGACGAGCTCGGAGTCGTACTGGGCGCCGACGCCCGCGAGGTAGGCGCGTTCGGCCTGAGGGATGCCCAGGCGGTCGAACGTGTTCTTCACGTCGTCGGGAAGGCTTTCCCAGTCGCTTTTCTGGTCGGTGTTGGGCTTGACGTAGGTGACGATGTTGTCCATGTCGAGCCCGGCGATCGACGGGCCCCAGTCGGGGGTCGCCATGCGATGGTAGGTTTCGAGGGACTTCAGGCGGAAGTCGAGCATCCACTGCGGCTCGTCCTTGCGGCTCGAGATCTCTTCGACGATTTCAGGGGTCAGGCCGGCGTCGACGCGTTCGAAATCCTTCTCTTCGTAGCGGAAGTCATACATCGAACGGTCGATGTCGGCGACCTCGGTGCGTTTCTTAGGCATGAGGAAGCCTCCTATTCGGCGTCTGCCGCGGTGCGCTCGATGAGCGCGGCCAGGAGCTCTTCGTCATGGGATGCGGCCTCCGCCTCGGCGGCGGCGAACTGCTCGAAGCCGTTCTCGTCGATGGACTGGACCATGCTCGCATCGCCTTCGGCGATCATATGCCCGCCCATCATGACGTGGACGCGGTCGATGCTCAGGTGTTCGAGGATGCGCGTGTTGTGGGTGATGACCATCAGCGTGCCGTTGCAGCGGCGGCGGTAGGCCTCCATGCCGCGGGACACGACGCCGAGGGCGTCGACGTCGAGGCCGGAGTCGGTTTCGTCGAGGATGGCGAGCTTAGGCTGAAGGAGCAGGAGCTGGAGCATCTCGACCTTCTTCTTCTCGCCGCCGGAGAAGCCGACGCCGAGCTCGCGATCGAGCCAGGCCGGATCCATGTCGAGCTCTTCGCAGAGATCTTTCAGGAGCTTGCGGAACTGCTTGCCCTTGAGGTCGGCGCCTTCTCGGCCCGCGACGGATGCGCGCAGAAAGCTGGACAAGGGCACGCCGGGAATCTCGACCGGAGCCTGGAAGCTCAGGAAGAGCCCGGCGCGGGAGCGTTTGTCGGGGGAGAGGCCGGTGATGTCCTGGCCATCGAATTCGATCGAGCCGCCATTGACGGTGTAGACGGGATCGCCCATGACCACGTGGCCGAACGTCGACTTGCCCGTGCCGTTGGGGCCCATGAGGACATGGGTCTCGCCGGCGGAGAGCTCGAGGTTGACGTTCTTCAGGATGAGCTTGTCGTCGACCGATGCGAACAGGTCGTTGATTTTGAGAAGCGGTTGCGCCATGGGAAAGCCTTTCCGGAGAGCTTTAATTCCTATAAAAATTATATGATTAAAATAAACGGACGGCTCCATATGTCAATATGGACAGCGCGCAAAAGGCGGGAAAACCCGCGTCGCGCACGACCGGAACACAATTGCTACGCATCTAGGTGCGTTTCGATCGAAGGAGCGAGGATGCTTGTCACGACGAAAGGGCGCTATGCCATGCGTCTCATGGCGGACGTCGCTCACCATTTCGAGAAAGAGGGAACGCCCCTTTCTCTGCGCGCCGTGGCCCAACGCGAAGGCATCTCGATGAAGTACCTCGAGCAGCTCGCCCGTCCACTGGTCAAGTCAGGCCTGCTCAAAAGCGTGCGTGGGAAGGGAGGCGGCTATGTGCTCGCTGAGCCGTCCGCCGCGATCCGTGCGGGCGACATACTGCGCGCGGCCGAGGGGAACATTCTTCCCGTGTCGTCATGCGACGGCGTGACCTTCGATTGCGCGCGCATCGCCGACTGCGCTTCGGTGAAGTTCTGGATCGGCCTCGACCGCGTCATCGAGGACTACGTCGACGGCGTCATGCTGAAGGACATCATCGACGAGGGCGACGTGTTCTTCGATGTGGACAAGATCAGCCAGATCGTGGCGGCTAAGCTCTTGGAAGAAGATGCGGAATGAACGTACCGGGAAGCGCCGCGGATCCGATCTTAGTCAAAGAGCAGGAGCATCTGAGCGAGACGTATGCGAAGCTCAAGCGCATAGAGGATGCGCAGGTCGCGAAGCTTGCGAACATCATGCGCGCCGCTGCGGCGGATAAGAGCTCGATGAGCGACGATCTCGGCCTCGATACGGCCGATCTGGACCATTCCTTCGAAGCTCAGGTGGAACTCGAGGGAATGAACCAGGTCATCGATGAATACAACGCCGCGGCCCGCGTGGCTTCCGAAAACCTCTCCCGTGCGCGCCAGCTCCTTGCGCAGCCGTACTTCGCCAAGGTCGAGCTTCGGTTCAAGCCGACCGGCCCGGTCAAGGACATCTATATCGGATCGACGGGCATGACCGACGAGAACCGGCGGCATTTCGTCATCGATTGGCGGTCTCCGGTCGCGGAGACGTATTACAACCGCGACATGGGGCGGACCTCGTATGAGGCGAACGGGCGCACCATCGTCGTCGATTTGGAGAACCGTCGCCAATTCGATATCGAAGCCGACCGTCTGAACGCGTACTTCGACACGTCGGTCGCGATCGAGGATCCTCTGCTGCTCGCTTCTCTCAAGAAGCACCGGTCCGCTCGGATGCAGGCCATCACGGCCACGATTCAGAAGGAGCAGAACGAGGTCATCCGCCATGAAGACGTGCCGGTGCTGCTAGTCGACGGCATCGCGGGATCCGGCAAGACATCGGTGCTGATGCAGCGCATCGCCTATCTGTTCTACCGCGAACGGGAGACGCTCGATCCGTCCGACGTGCATCTCTTCACGCCGAACCCGGTGTTCAGGCGCTATATCGACGACGTGCTTCCCCAGATGGGCGAGAGCAATCCGCATTCGACGACCTGGGCGCGGTTCGCGCGATCCCTCGGCGCGACCGATCGCGGCATGCGTGCCGACGAGCTGTCCGCGGACGACCTTGCGCGCATCGATGAAATGCTCGACGGGTTCCGCTTCGAGGTCGGCGACTTCCGTCCCGTCGTGCTTCGCACCGGACGCGCGGTGCTCACGGCTGCCCAGATCCAGGGTGTCTTCGATACATTCGGGCGCATACCTGCGGGTCCGCGTCTGTTCGCCGCGGTCGAGGAAGAGCTTTTCGATCGCTTGACCAATCGCGTGAAGCAGGCGGCCCATACCGAATGGGCAGAAGACGAGATGCTCGGGCTCGATGAAGGCGAGCAGCGCCGTCTGTTCAACGAATACGGCGACCCCTTGTCCGACGAGGAAACGGCATCGCGTATCCGCATCTACCTGGACGATCTGCATGCCGATGCCTTCAAGACGCTCGAGACCTTCGGATGGCTCAACGTGGACCGCGTCGCGCGCCGCCTGATCGGCCGCGATAATCTGACCACGGCGGAATGGCTCTACCTTAAGACGGCCATCACGGGCATGGGGGATCCTTGGGCGCGCTACGTCATGGTGGACGAGGTGCAGGACTATACATCGGCCCAGCTCGCAGTGTTGGCGCGGTACTTTCGCTCGGCGCACTTCATGCTGCTGGGCGACGAGAATCAGGCCGTCGTCGCGCATACCGCTACCTACGGCGAGATCCGCCGTCTGTTCGCGCGTGCGTTCGGGTCGGTGGATGAATGCCGACTCATGACGAGCTATCGCTCGTCTCCTGAGATCACGGCCCTGTTCGCGGGCCTCCTGGATGCCGACGCGCGCATCGAGGTCAATTCCGTGCAGCCCGAAGGCATGGCGCCCGCATTCGTGGCAGCGGCATCCGATGAAGCGTACGTGCAGGCCCTTTGCGAAGCGGTTCGCGACGCGCGGTCGGGCGACGGGCTCGTGGCGCTCGTGGCCCGGTCGAAGCAGGAGTTGAAGCAAATCGAGCGCATCCTGGGCGAGGACGCGCCTCGCGTCATGCGCGGCGACGAGTCCCTTCCCGAATCCGGCATGGTCGCGCTCGAGGTCTCCCTCGCGAAGGGGCTCGAATTCGACCATGTCGTCATCCCCGACGCATCGTCTTCGGCCTATCCGCCCGACGACGATATCGCGCGCCGCCGCCTCTATGTCGCCCTGTCGCGTGCGACGCGTCGCCTGACGGTCCTTTCGAAGGGTCCGGCGACCCCGCTTCTCTCGGGTCTGGCGTGATTCAGGATGTTTTCAGACGGGCAGATGGGCGCCCGTCTTCGGCGTTACAATATCCTATCGACCGAAACGCATGCGAGCCGGCTTTCACGAGGCCGTGCGCCGACGCACGTCGCCGCTTCTCGCATCGAGCCCATCGGGGCGTATTGATCCGAGCGCATCCGCGATCGCGGAGGGGCGCCTGAAGGAGGAACCGTAAGATGTGCGGCATCGTTGGATACACCGGCACCTCGCAAGCCACAGATATCCTGATCGACGGCCTGAAGCGCATGGAATACCGCGGCTACGATTCCGCAGGCATCGCGGTGCAGACGGATGCGGGTCTCGTGGTCAGGCGCAAGGTGGGGAAGGTATCCGGCCTTGAAGCCATCGTCGCGTCCGAGCATATCGAAGGCACCTGCGGCATCGGGCATACGCGCTGGGCGACCCACGGCCGCCCGAGCGAGCGCAACGCGCATCCCCATACCGACTGCTCGGGACGCTTCGCCGTCGTCCATAACGGCATCATCGAAAACTTCGCCGCGCTGAAGGAAGAGCTTGCCGGGCGCGGGCACGAGTTCAGAAGCGACACCGACACCGAGGTCATCGTGCACCTGATCGAAGAGGCATACGAAGGCGATCTGCTCGATGCCGTGCGCATGGCCGCGCGCAGGCTCGTCGGCGCGTACGGCCTGGCCGTCACCTGCACGTTCGAGCCCGGCGTCATCGTGGCCGCGCGCAAGGATTCCCCGGTCATCATCGGCGCCGGCGAGACGGGCGCGATCGTGGCGAGCGACATCGTGGCCATCGTGGGCGAGACGCGCGATGCCGTCGTCTTGGAGAACGATACCTTCGCGCGCATGGCCTGCGTGGACGGAGAGGTTTCCATCTCCTATCGCGACTTCGACGGCGAGGCGATCGAGCCCGAGGTCATGCATGTCGACTGGGATATCTCGGCTGCCGAGCGCGGCGGGTACCCCGACTTCATGATGAAGGAGATCTTCGAGCAGCCGCGCACCATCCGCGACACCCTTGCGGGGCGCATGGTGAACGGCCATTTGAAGTTCGACGAGCTCACGCTCAATTTCGAAGAACTCGCGGCCATCGATCGCGTCTACATCATCGCGTGCGGCACCAGCTACCATGCCGGCCTCGTCGCGAAGAACCTGATAGAAGGCTGGAGCCGCATTCCGTGCGAAGTCGAGGTGGCGAGCGAATTCCGCTACCGCAACCCGATCGTCACGCCGTCCACGTTGGTCGTGGCCGTATCTCAGTCCGGCGAGACGGCCGATACGCTCGCCGCCATTCGCGACGCGCGCATCCGCGGCGCGAAGGTGTTCGGCATCACGAACGTCGTGGGCAGCCCGATCGCCCGCGAAAGCGACGGCGTCATCTACATCAAGGCGAACAAGGAAATCGCCGTGGCCGCCACCAAGAGCTTCCTCGGCCAGGTCGTCGCGCTGACGCTCCTGTCCATGCTGCTCGGCCAGGTGCGTGGGCTTCTGACGACCAAGCAGATCCGCATGCTCTTCCGCGAGCTCGCCGACACGGCGCTGCAGGTGGAAGAGATCCTGTCCGACCTCGCGCCCATCGACGAGGCGGCCGAGGCCTGCAAGGACGCGACGAGCGCCCTGTTCGTCGGGCGCGGCATCGGAGCCACGACCTGCTACGAAGGCGCCCTCAAGCTCAAGGAGGTCAGCTACCTGCACGCGGAGGCCTATGCCGCCGGCGAGATGAAGCATGGGCCGATCGCCCTGCTCGACGAGGGGTTCCCCGTCATCGCGGTGGCGACGCAGAGCCCCACGTACGACAAGGTGGTTTCCAATATCCAGGAATGCAAGGCCCGCGGCGCGCGCATCGTCGTCGTGGCCACCGAAGGCGACGAGGACATCAAGGAACACGCCGATTACGTGATCTATGTGCCGAAGGTGCGCGACTGCTTCAGCGCCGTCACGGTCAGCGTGCCGCTGCAGCTCTTCGCCCGCGCTATCGCCATCAAACGTGGCTGCGACGTTGATCAGCCTCGCAACCTGGCCAAATCGGTCACGGTCGAATAGGGGCGCGGCATGCCGGTCGGACTTGGGGTCGATATCGTCGAAATCGAGCGCATGGAGCGCGTCCTTGCGCGCACATCGTCGTTCGTTTCGAAGGTCTTCACCGACGAGGAGCGTGCGTATTGCGAATCCAAGGGCAATGCCGCCGCACGGTTCGCCGCCCGCTTCGCGGCGAAGGAAGCGGTGTGCAAGGCGCTTGGAACAGGCATTCTGGCCTGCGGCATCGGCATGAAGGACGTCGAGGTCTCGCACGACCGGCGCGGCAAGCCCGTCGCGGTGCTGCATGGGCGGGCGGCCGAGCTCGCCCAGGAACAGGGCATCACGGATATCCCCCTTTCGATTTCATACACGCATGCGGTCGTCGTCGCGAACGCGGTCGCCATCACGAAGGCGGCGGAAGAGGACAAGGAACGTAGGCGCGATGTGAAAGCCGAGCTCGCAAGCCGATTCAAGGAAGCGCGCAGCATGCTCGACGAGCTCGGCTCGGAAACCGCGGAAGCCATCGAAGGATGTGATCGGGCATGACGCGGCTGGACGACATCCGTCCTGCGCGCGGGGGCTCCTGCGTGGTGCCGCCCGAAGCGGCGGCCGATCTCGTGCCTCGGATACCTGCCGATGCCCATAAGTATGCGCGCGGCGTGTGCGAGCTGTATGTCGGAAGCAAGGACTATCCCGGCGCGGCGGTGCTTTCCGCCTGTGCTGCCAATAAGCTGGCCTGCGGATATGTTATCGCATACACCACATCGAGGGCGCGGGCGGCCCTGCGGGCGCAGAGCCCCTCGATCGTGGTGCGCGACCATGCGTCGTTCGCCGAGGCACGGCATGAGGATGGGCCGCGTCGCCCGCGCGCGGTGGTCGTCGGATGTGGATTTCCCTCTTCGACGGCGCGCGACGGCCT
>ERZ773051.703-NODE-703-length-21135-cov-3.686528_pt1 | contig 21135 bp, 11 predicted proteins | sample MGYA00580631_ERZ773051 | MGnify/ENA primary metagenome ERZ773051 (study PRJEB29015, sample SAMEA2738137) | human oral metagenome | biome: human oral; feature: human-associated habitat; material: saliva | place: China | collected 2204 ... | reverse complement strand
CGCGCGTCTGTTCGAAATACGCCGCGTCCCTGCAGGCGGCCGCTCCGGCGACGAGGGCCGCGCGATCGAGATTGTACGGGTTGAAGCTGAAGCGCACGGCCTCGAGCACGCGCGCGATCTCGGGATTCGAAAGCGAGAATGCGATGCGAGCGCCGGCGAGCGAACGCGATTTCGACATCGTGCGCAGCACGAGCAGGTTGTCGAAATCATCGAGCAGCGATACGGCGGATGCCGCTCCGAAATCGACGTAGGCCTCATCCATGATCACGAGACGGTCGGCATCCTGGGCGAGCAGCGCACGCACATCGTCGAGCGGCGCGGCGATGCCCGTCGGCGCGTTCGGATTCGGAATGACCACCGTCTCGCGAATGCCGTGGTAGTCATCCGGCGACCAGGTGAAATCCTCATGCAGCGCGACGATGCGGACCTTCCGTCCGAACAGGCCCGCAAGCGTCGGATAGAAGCCGTAGGTAACGTCGGGGAACGCGATGCCTTGGCCGGCGAAGGCCAGAAAGCTCATGGCCAGAAGCTCGTCGGAGCCGTTGCCGACGGAGAACCACGAGGTCGGACGGCCGAACGTCTCGGAGAGCGCCTGTTTGAACGACGTCGCCTCAGGATCGGGATACAGACGCGCATCGGCGGGATCCTGCGCCGCAAGCGCCGATACGACCTGCAGAGACGGTGGATAAGGGTTCTCGTTGGTGTTGAGCTTCAGCAGATCGGCGACATCCTTGGGCTGTTCGCCGGGCGCATAGGGGGCGAGCGTGCGCGCAAGCGTCTCGTCGAGGAAGCGGCATGCGCCGGGCCGCGCGGTCGATTCGGTCATAGGGTCCTTCCCTTCATCAAGCATCGATGCCGGCAGACGCGGGCGTCTCGAGCATCCCTTGGATGACGGCATCGATCTCCGCGCGCTTGAACAGGTAGCTGCTCTTATTCGCGATAAGGCGGGCGGATGACTCGAAGATGCGTTCGACTGCTTCGAGGCCGTTCTCACGGAGCGTCGTGCCCGTCTCGACAAGATCGACGATGACGTCCGACAGCCCGAGGAGCGGCGCGAGCTCGACGCTCCCGTGCAGCGTGATGGCTTCGATCTGCCGCCCTTTTCGATCGAAGTGTTCGCGCGCGCAGGTCGGATAGGTGGTTGCGATGCGCAGCGGAGCGTTGCGGGCGTCATGCCAGCCCATCGGTGCGGCCACCGCCATCGAGCAGCGCCCGAAGCCGAGGTCGTGCAGTTCGTAGACGTCGGGGCGGGTTTCCAGGAGCACGTCGCGTCCGGCGATGCCGATATCCGCGACGCCATGCTCGACGTAGATAGCCGTATCCGATGGTTTCACCAGGAAGTAGCGGACGTTGCGTGCCTCGTCCTCGAGCACGAGCCGGCGTCCCTGCCCTTCGAGCGTGCAAGCGCCGTCCGCCCCGCCCATGCGTTCGAGCGCGGCACGGCCGAGGCGACCTTTCGGTAGTGCGATGCTGATCATGCTCGGCCTCCTGCTCGCATCCGATCCTCCATCCACTGACGGCCGGGCATCGACGTCCGGCCTCCTGTCCGTGCCCGTCTGCCGTTCGTATTCGCGCTTCTGCCCGCAGACGGTCGCCCGGTCGCGCCCGTTCTCCCGTTCATGCTCGGCCCCCTGTGAATGCGGGGGCGATTTCTCCCAGATAGAGCGCGAATCCTGCCGCGCCTTGCGAACGACCGACCTTTTCCATCAAGCCGTCGTAGCGCCCGCCGGCAAGCACCGCGCGCGGCAGGCCCTCGATATAGCCTTGAAAAGCGAGGCCTGTGTAGTAGCCGGCTTCACCGACGAGCGACAGGTCGAAGAAGAGCCGATCGGCTTCGAGACGGGGAGCGGGAGGCTTTCCCTCCGACACCCCTCGACCGCCTGCCGCAGCGCCCGCGGCAACAGGAAAGGCGTCAGGCTCCTTCCTCATAGCGCACGGTTCTTCCCCCGCCGTATCCGGCTTTCTCGCCGCATCCGGATTCCCTCCTATTGCATCCAACCTACCTTCCGCGTCCGGCTCCTCCCTCGCCGTACCTGATTCCTCCCCGGTTGCGCACAGCTCTTTCCCGACCGCATCCGGATTCCCCGCCGCGTCCGGCTCCGCCTCGATCGCGCACGGCTCTTCCCCTGAGACGATCAGTCGCTTGACAACTTCTTCCAACGCCTCGACGGCTTCGAGCGCGACGCGAGCGAGAGGAAGGGCCTTCAGGGATTCGACGGCGCTCGAAAGAGGCGACGACACGGCAAGCGCGCCGAGGAGGGCATCTTGGGATTCGGATGGCGCTCCAGCTCCGCGCAGGACGTGCGCAAGGCCCGCCGCATTCTTCAGACGGATGCATCGAAGCGCCTGCTCACGCGACTCATCTTCCAACAGGCAGGCATCGAGGAGGGCAGAAAGGAACCCCATATGGCTCACCGCAAGACGAGATCGGCCGCCGCACACGTCAAGCGTGCGGCAGGCGAGCGCCACGACCTCAGCGTCCACGTCCGATTGCACGCGACCGGAATCGCACCCCAGGCATTCGAGCCCCATCTGGGCGATCTCGGCGAACTCGCTGCCGCCAGGAGGAACCCTGAAAACGTTCTCGATATAGAAGAGCCGCTCGACGGCCGCATCGGCCGAGGCATTCTTCACGATGCTCATCGTGACGTCGGGCTTGAGCGCCATGAGCCTGCCGCGCGGGTCGGTGAAGCTGATCACGGCATTATCGCGCAGAAAACCTCTGTGTTCGAGGTAGAGGTCGTAGGGTTCGAACTTGTTCATACGGTAGCGTTCGTAGCCTGACATGCGGTACAGAGCATCGAGCGCCAGCGTGACACGCGTGTCCCATTCGAGGTCATCGGAGGAAAACATCTCGGGAATCAGCCCTGCGCAACCTGGCGTTCGACCCGAAGGCGGATATCCCGGCTTACCCGCGCGGGAAGCCGTCGCCCGGCCTGCGCGTGGATCCGCCGTCCGATCCGTAGGCGCATCCGCTGCACGGCCCGTTGACGGGACCGTTGCTCGATCCGTAGGCGTATCCGTTGCTTGATCCGTTGACGGCGCCGTTGCTTGATCCGTTGACGGCGCCGTTGCTCGATCCATGGGCGGAACCATCGCCTGACCTGCGGGCAACGTCATTGCTTGATTCTCAGAGGAAACCATCGCCGCACCCTCCTTCCCTGCGCCGAAAGGATCGGGCATGCCCGAATCCGCACCGTTGGCAAGCAACCTGGGCTTCGCGTCAGATCCTAGATTGATTCTAGCTAGTCGTGAGGTGGTTATACGCTCACTCTGAAACGATTCCGGCCTTGGTTTGATCTTGAACTGTGGATTATCGAATCGATTCCAGCTCGATCCTCAGTTGATTCCAGGCTGGCCGATGCGATTCAAGCCCGATCTTGATCTTGCGCCGGATTCGGGCTTGCACCTTGTCCCGTCCTTCTATCTCAGCTTAAACCTTGACTCCCGACATCAATTCCCAGCATCGACTCCCAGCATCGACTTCCAGCATAGACTCCCCGCTTCGATTCTCGGTTTCGGATTCGGTTCTCAAAGTTCCCATGCCCTGCATGCACTTTACTACAATAGAGCACTATAGCACTGTGTACGATCGACGCCAACGCTTTATTGCGCTAAAGCGCTTCATCACTGATTCGACACAGGACACCGAGGGTGCTGCGAGCAGCCGGACAAATCCTGGGCTATTTCGCGCGCATAGCGCTTTCGCTCTTACGCGAGCCCCAGCCACGAACTGACGATGGGCACATATCCCATGATCAGCACGACGATGATGAGCGCAGGCAGCACCACGCGCATGTAGGTGCGCGTCCAGCGCGGGAAGCGCGGCCCATCGCCGGCATCGGCTTCTGCAAGGAAGTTTTCCCAACCCCAGCCGTTCTTCGATACGCAGAACAGCAGAAACACGAGCGATCCGAGCGGCAGGATGTTGTTGGACACGATGAAGTCCTCGACCGCCTGGATGTTCCCGATACCCGGAACCTCGAGACCGGACCAGACATTGAAGCCGAGCGCGCACGGAAGCGAGAGGGCCGCTATGCCGATGCCGTTGATGACGACGGCGCGGCGGCGAGAGACGCCCCATTGATCCATCGTGAAGCTCATCAGGTTCTCGAAAACGGCGATGACGGTCGAGAGGGCCGCGAAGCTCATGAACACGAAGAAGAGCGCGCCCCAGACCTGGCCGCCCCACATCTGGTTGAAGACGCTCGGCAGCGTGACGAACACGAGGCCGGGGCCGCTGTCGGGCTGAACGCCGAACGCGAAGCAGGCCGGGAAGATGATGAGGCCGGCCATGAAGGCGACCGCGGTATCGAGTCCGGCGACGCGCAGGGCCTCGCCCGTCAGGCCGTGTTCCTTGCCGATGTAGCTGCCGAAAACCGTCATCGCGCCGATGCCGACCGACATCGTGAAGAACGCCTGACCCATCGCCGCATAGACGGCCTGGCCGAACCCTGCTGCGCCGCCGGCGAACAGCTTGCCGAAGTCGGGCATGAGGTAGAACTCGAGGCCGGCGCCGGCGCCGTCGAGCGTGACCGCACGGATGCAGAGCGCGCCGAGCATCACGAACAGGGCGCCCATCATCACCTTCGTGATGCGCTCGACGCCTTTGCGCAAGCCGGCGAAGGTGCAGGCCAGACCGAGTACAACGACGACGATCATCCAGAAGATCTGCTCGAACGGATTCGCGAGCATAGCGCCGAACACGCCGCCGATCGCATCCGCATCGGCACCTCGAAACGACCCCGCTGCCGACTTGAAGACGTACGACAGCATCCAGCCTGCGACCGTCGTGTAGAACATCATCAGGATGTAGTTGCCCGCGAAACCGATCCATTTATAGAAGTGCCATCGGCTTCCCGTCGGCTCGAGCGCATCGAAGCTGCGCGCGATGCTCTTCTGGCTCGCGCGGCCGACGGCGAATTCCATGACGAGGATCGGAAGCACGAACGCCACCAGGAACAGCAGATATAGAATGATGAACGCTGCGCCGCCGTACTGGCCGGTGATAGAGGGAAACCGCCAGACGTTTCCCAAGCCGATGGCGCAGCCTGCGCTGATGAGGATGAAGCCGAGCCTCGACCCGAATTTCTCACGTGCTTCCACGATCGTTCCCTTCTTATCGTTCGCCGGCCCGTCGTCGCATATTCAGTATCCGACCTCGTATGTTGTCTTTCCGCAAAGTGAAGAAGCAGTGTAGCAAACCCATCTGCCAAAAAATCAAAGCTTTACGAAAAACCGCGCGGCTTTCGCACGGAACTGTCAAAAAACCAAAGCTTAGAGGGTGTTTCAAAATGCTGGAGAAGCTCGCTCAGTATCCCATGCATTTCCTTGCCGATGAAACACCTGGTCATTCCTATGGAGTTTGAAACGATTCTCCAACCAAGCCACAAAGCGATTCGCAAAATACCACTAAGCATTGATTTTCTGACAATGCAGACGCTTCTCAATGTCGATGCGTTTTCTCCATCGCGTGCTGCCGACGCTTTCACGACCGTCGCAACCGGCCACGCGCCACGCTTTCTGCGTCGCAATGCCCTCTTACCAACCGACCTGCTTCATCAAGGCAGCGTGCAATGCATGGCGGGCGTGTTCCTGCTTAGGCGTAAGGGTCCGAAAACGCACGCCAAGAGCCCGCCGCAACTCATACGCAAACTCTTCCAGCATCGTGAGGGACGAGAACCTTCGTCTCGTGACCGTCAATACATGGATTCCCATATGCTCAAGCAAGTCCCTGCGCAACGCATCGCGTTCGATTCTCTCGGCGTTCGCATGATATGAATCGCTGTCGTACTCGACCGCGACCCCGGACGAGCGCCATAGCAAGTCGCACCTGAGAAACGACCCTTCCGAACACCGATTCCTGCGAGAATCCCCGACAGAGCTCCGCATGTCCTTCCACAATGTCCTGTTGCCATCCTCTATGCCGCCCCGGAAACGAGACATTGCATCGTGCGCGTCTTCCCCGTGCGTTCGGGAGACTGCCTGCATATTTTGGCCACGCATTCTAGGATCGCCCGAAGCGCTTTTTTGAAAAGCGTCGATGCTTCTGCCCGCATTCCCCCGAAGAACCTTGATGGAGCCATTCATTTCGGGTGCAGGAAGCCCGAACCCTCCCCTATGACGAGGAAGAACGAGCATGGCTTCGAGCGAAGTTTCGCGCGGCGATGCCGAATTGCCGACGACATAGCGCAGCGCCTGAAGAGCGCGGACCTTGCCGCGGACGGGAGGAAGAGAGCGGAGCCGTCTTTCGAGCGTCGGCCGCGTCACCAGAGGGTCGACTGAAAATGCAATCCTCCCCTCGCGCGCAGCATAGGCCCCGCACAGCTCGTCTCCAAGCCGAATCATATCGACGAGCCCGAGAGTTTCGCCCATCTGGCAGAAGCAGAGGCTCGGCGACACCACGAACAGATCAGGCGCAATTCGGAAAAATGATCCTTGAGCGAAGTCAAGCGTGGTCGAATGCGCATGCAGCCCTCGTGGCTTGTCGTAATGCCTGCCCTGTCCAACCAGAACATCCACCGCACAACGCAGTGCGAGAGCATCTAGGACCGAAGGATCGAGAACCGATGAGATACGAGCGAGTTCCTTTCGTGTCGCGCGTGCAAGCGACAAAGGTGATGTGCGAACGGGAACGACGTCGCAACCTGCAGGTAGCATGAGAGAACCGTCGATGCGCAGAAGCGTCCAGAACGCCAACGCCGAGCTATGAGAGAGAATGATCGCCATGAAGCCATGTTTCCATGAAAGTCTTGCCGCGCGCTAGCGAAAACCCATCCATCGCCGATTGAAATTCTGTCAGCGCGCCCCCGCGCCTTTTCCAGAATCGTCTCGAATTCCTCCTACAACCCTAACGCGCAAGCGACGCCCGCATCCGACGAGAGAGGACATGTTTGACGAGAACATACGTCGCTCCTGTACATTTCTTCAGCAATCATGCGACATGGACGAGACAGCAAGAGAACCGCAACGCATCTGGGCAACCCCGACCCTTTCTCCATCTTCCTCGCCGTATCAGGAGATGTCGCTCCCGAACGCCCCCAAAGCACAGCCGATACCTCCATCGACCCACCTCGTGCGCGGTCTCGGTGGAACGCCCCCGCAGCGCACAGCCGATACCCCCATGAGGCCGCGCGCGGAGAGCCTCCCGCCGGAACACCCCCAACGCACGGCCGATACATGCCGCACGCCAGGTGGAGCGACCTATAAGGGCGCTCCCGCCGTCCTAGGGTTCTCTATCCGGAGCCGTCATGCATCCCTCGAGGAGCAACGAAGCGCACGGGTTTCAACCAGTTCGATGAGCTGCTGCTTGGAGTGGATGGAAAGCTTCGCGTAGATGCTCTTCACGTGCGCTCGCACGGTATTTTCCGAGATCACGAGGCGTCCTGCGATATGCGCGCGCGTATTTCCCCTGGCCAGAAGCGCAAGAACCTCGCTCTCGCGCTCGGACAGCTTGTAGAACGAGGATACATCCTTGCACGCGCGGGCGAACGAGTCGCGATCGGCGACGCCCCCAGGGAGCAGGTACTCGACGGCGCGACCGCGATCTCGAGAACCCGCATCGCAAGAATCCATCGCAGAACGCATGGCCTCGGCATCGGAGCCGACGGCATCCGCCCGCCCCGAAACCCCGATCGAAGCTTCCGTCTCGACCTGTGCGCCTTCGGACACCTTTCTCCCATCCGCCACGCCAGGTATCGTTGCGATTCCCAACGATACCTGGCTGCCCACCATCATGCCGAGCACCAATCGATTCGAAAGCACCAGCATGGACGACCCTGCCGCAAGCAGCCCGACCAACGCCACAACACCATATAAGCCCATGCGATCGATAAAGAATTCAAGGCCTACCGTCGCCGCCAGCATGCCTAGGCAATGACCTGCCATCATGACGGCAAGTGCCACGGGAAGCGCGAGCGGAAGGCTTGCGATGCGGCTACGCGCGACCTCCATCACCAACAGTACGACGAGCACGCGAACGACCATCCAAAGAACCATCGTCAATGCGTTCCATATATCGGAGTATTCAGGCGCGATGATATTGAACAGGGTGACGACCAGAAGAGCTGTCGGCGTGAGTCGCAAGAACATCATCCAATCAAGCTCGCTTCCGCGCACGACGAAAGCGATGCACCCTACTATGCCTACGCCAAGCAGGCCGAATCCAACGGATTCGTTCAACGCCCTCATGGACTCCACAGTGCAGTTATCCGCCGTTGAACCTACGACAATGCCGAGCGCCGCCGAAAGGACCGCGATGCCGATGGAAGCCTTCGCGTAATCGCACGTCTGTCGCGGGCGATAGACGATCGGCCCTGCATGTTCGCCATCCTGGGCTCCGCTCATGACCAAGCATGCGACGATCAGCACGCCGAGCACGACATAGGAAACCGCCATCACGGCCTCTCCCGCATTCATGCAGGCAAGGTCGATCAAGCTCGCACCAAGAATACCTGACGCGCAGATGCGAAAGGAATCGAAGCCCGTGCGTCGAACAAGACGATCGGCCCAAGCATACGTAAGCACAGCGCTTGAGAAGCCGCTCACGATCGAGCATGCGTACACCGCCGCCATATGGGGCGATCCATGAGCAACAAGCGTTCCGGCAATGCTTCCCGCCGCCACGCCCGCAACCGCCATGCCGACGACCCAAGGAAATGTGAAGGCGCGCGCCGAATCTCGCCGATAGCTCGTGAAACAGACGATGACGAGCAAGACATACGACGCGTTGAATGCAAGCAACGGAGGTATGTCCAATCCCGCAGAACTCGGATAGAAATACCGCTCCGAAGCAGCAAGCCACACGATCAGGCAGGCAATGCCGGCGATGTTCCATGCGTCTTTCGACATTCCTCTTCCGCAAAAACGCCCTGCATGCCAAAAGGCCCGTCGGACCGGAGGCAAGCGACGGGCCGATCGCCTTCGATGCTCCTCAGACGGGCACGCTCGTTGGACCGACGGGCCTCGAGACGTCTCAGGGCGCCGATCGTCGCCTTGACCGTCTTGGTCATCGTACGCCGCCATGAGGCCCCTCCTTTCACTTCGATCCTCGGCTGCGATATGCCGCTTTCCTGCCGAGCGATCGTGCCAAGCCTGGAAAGGACGCCGAATCCTTCCCGATACGTTCAATTTTATCAGGCTCTATACGAAGACTACCCGTTTCGGGTCACCCGTGCCGACGTACATTCCCATCGTTCGAAAAACGAACGCGGAGGGTACCTGAAAGAACGAAGGAGAGTGACGAACATGGGTATGAGCGTTTCACGCCGCAACTTCCTCAAGGGTGCAGCCCTTGCAGGCGTCGGCGCAACCGCTGCGACCGCACTGGCAGCATGCAGCCCCAAATCGGCAAACACGACCGCCACAGCGGAAACCGCTAACGCATCGGGCGCGACTCCCGATTCATCGACGGCGCACGGGCAGAGCTGGCTCGGGGAGGCTCCCGAAATCGCCGATGCGGACATCGTCGAAACCATAGATACCGAGCTTCTCGTCGTCGGCGGTGGACAATCCGGCGTCATCGCGGCGCGCAAGGCCGCAGAACTCGGCATGAAGGTCGTCGTCATGGAGATGCAACCTGAAGACACCTGGTCTCCCAACGGATGCGACATGGGCACGGTCAATGCCCAGGCCTATCTTGAGACGGGCGCGGAACCTCTTGACGAAATGCAGGTCATGAACGAATGGCAGCTGCGCACCTACTGCCGCTCCATGCCTTCGATCGCCAAGATGTACGCCACCCGTTCCGGCGAATGCGCCGACTACGTCCGCAGCATCGTGCCTGCAGAGAAGCTCGACGCCTATTCGGTGTACTACAGCTTCCCCGACGGGCGCGACTCGGTCGCCGCGAATCACAGCGGCTACACCTCGTTTCCCGGCACCATCTCGTATCGCGATTGGAACAACGACCTCGGTGCAGGCCAGAATCAACCTGCTTTCGGCGACGTGCTCAAGTATTCCATCGAGGATTCCAAGGCGAACGGTGCGCAATGGCTCTTCGCCACGACGGCAACCGTCCTCGTCCAGAACGAGAACGGCGATGTGACCGGCTGCATCGGCAAGAACGAAAGCGGTTACGTCAAAGTCAACGCCAAGGCCGTCCTCATGGCCGCGGGCGATTTCTCCGGCAACGGCGAGATGGTCCTCGCGCTGAACGACGAGGTCCGTGAGCTCGCAGAGATCTCAGGCATCGACACCTCGGATCCGAGCGGGTTCCGCGGCATGGGACGCGACGGCTCCGGCATCAAGATGATGCTCTGGGCGGGCGCCATGATGGAGCCCGGTCCGCGCGCCGCGATGAACTTCGGTAACGGCATGGGCGTCCCCGGCGTCACCGCAGTCGGCAACTATCCGGTCTTCGGTCCGGACGGCAGGCGATTCTACAACGACGCCCAGCTGCAGTTCGGCGGCCTCGGCTTCATGGCCAGGCGCTGGCCCGGCGAGCAGATGTGCTGCATCGCCGACGGCAAGTGGGCCGAGAACATCCGCAAGCAGGGATACGAGCACAACATGTCCTCGACCACCTGCGCACGCGAATGGGATCTGGTCACCGAGCAGCTCAACAACATGACGATGGGACCCGACGGCTTCGAAGTCTACGGATTCACCGGCTTCGGTATGAACACCTCCACGATGTATGCGGCCGAAACGCTCGATGAGCTCGCGGATATCCTCGGATACGAAGGAAAGGCGAAGCAGGGTCTGCTCGACGAAATCGCACACTATAACGAGATGTGCGCCGCCGGCAAGGATACCGATTGGGGTCGCGACGCCGACCTTATGTATGCGCTCGACCCCGCCGTTCTTCGGCGTCTCGGGCAAGACGTCCAAGAACCGCGTCGCCTCCGGCATGGTCCAGATGTCCGGCGTCCTCGTCAACGACCGCTTCCAGGTGCGACGCTCCGACGAAACCATCATCAAGGGTCTCTACGCCTGCGGCAACGACTGCGGCGGACGCTACGCGATCCAATACCACACGCTGATGGCAGGCAATTCCCTCGGCGTGGCCAGCACTCAGGGCATGGTCGCGGGCGAACATATCGCCACCATGCTCGACGACGACCTCGCCTATGCCGACACGCAGGCCGAAGTCGTGGCGCAGCTTGCCGAAGAAGCCAAGAACCAGCCCGCGGGCGGACCGCCGATGTAGGATTGAAGATTCTTCTCTCTCTAACCCGTCGGATCCCTCGCTTCAGGACCGGTGGGTTAGAACCGATCCTCCGAACGCATGCAAAGACGGGAGTCCTCGAATTCGAGGACTCCCGTCTTTGCATAGGACCCCGCCTTTCAAGGCGGCAGGCGCCGCCGGCGCGGCGAGGCCGACGGATCCGCGGCAAAACCTGCGAGGAATGCCGCCCGAATTCTGCCGCGTCCTTCGCGGCAGGGTTCGACGCGATGGAACCGATGCCCCCGGCATGCCGGATACGCGTTCGAGAGGCGCTAGATCAGGGCGAATGCTTCGAAGGGGCGAAGCGACCCTAACGGCGAAAGCTGAAGCGTTCCTTCCCCATCCATCGTGAACAGGCCGCTCTCAAGCAGCTCGGAGCGGTTCTCCCGCCCTTCCAAGCCGCGTAGATGGTACAGGTCTGCCCACCGCGCGCGAGCCTGAAGCGCCCCGTCATCGAGGGTCGCCACGTGCGCGGTAAGGGCTTCGGGCGAGCCCTCGGCTCTGATGTATTCGTCGATATCCACAACGTTTTCCCAGATCAATCCATTGAAGACTGAGGTAGCGGCCATGCCGAACCCCAGCTCGGACGGACTTTCGAAGCGATGCGCTTCGGCCGGCCTTTCCGCTCCCGGCCGCGCGAAGCAGCATGGCGCATAGCGGAGGAACCCATGCTCTTCGAGCCAGCCGCATGCGAATGAGAACAGGCGCGACGTCGTCGCGTCGTCGCAGGCCTTCCCGAAACCCGGCCTGACGGAAACGAGCTGGATATGCCAGGCGTGGTAATGCATCGCCGCAACGAGCGATTCGCGCAGGCTCCTCTCGCTCTGCCCATACAGCCCGACGACCAGCTGCATATCGAGCGTATGGGATCCGGCGTAATCGAGAACCATCGCGGTTTTCTGCATTTCGATATGCGCGCCCGGAAGGCCCATGAAGTCGCATTCCCTCGGATCGGAACTCAAAAAGCGCACGACGTAGCGGTTCACGCCGCATGCGCGCAGCACGTCGAGCTGGCTCGTGGACAGGACGCCGGGGTCGACCCATGCCGCTCTGTCCGCCTCGTCCAGGCGCAGCAGGCGTGCGGCGGCGCCGAACACATCGGCGATGAGATCAGCCTCCAAGGTTCCGATCCCTCCCGGACCGATCGAAAGACTGCGCGTCGCAAGAGCCCTTTCGCCCTCTTCGGCGAAACCTTCGAGCTCGCGCACGAGCCCTCCGATATAAGACTCTTTGGAAGATTTCCGAGTGAACGGCGAGAATGCGCCTTCGAGCCAATCGAAGCGAGCGATCGTGAACGGAATGGAAAGCGCCGCGTCGACGCCCGCCGCTGCGTCGCGAGAATCATCTCCCGCGCCGCGCGTGTCGTCCCTCATATCCAAAGCTGCTCCCTTCATCCGCTCTGCGCCCCGAGGTCGCAAGGCATGATGTTCTCCGTGAACATTGCCGTCGCGCACGGGCGCAGACGCCATCGACACACCGCCGGCCTTCGCCATCGCGACCCCTTGCGCATCATAGCCTGCGCGTGCCTACCCGAATCGGGGCATTTCGATAAAAGTCGTCGGCCGCCTTCGCAGACGACCGACGACCCTGAAAAAGATGCCGCAGATGCAGCCCTGAAGCTCCCTTGACGCTACAGCACGTTCGCCACGACGTGCTTCGCGGCAGCGCGACCGGCCCAGAGTCCCGCCGCCTGGCAAGTGCCGTTGCCGTACACCTCGCCGTCCCAACCCGACGTGCAAACGCCGGCAGCGTACAGCCCTTCGACGACCTTGCCACGCGCATCGATGACCTGAGCGTTCGTGTTGATGCGAATACCGCCCGACGTGTTCACCATGCCCGACGAGATGCGGAACGCGTAGAGCGGCGCGGTCTTGACGGCCCACATGTTCTCGGATTCCTTACCCCATTCGGAATCCGTGCCGGTATTGTAGGCATCGATCTCGGCCTGGAGATTCTTCTCATCCACGCCGATAGCTGCCGCGAGCGCGGCCACAGTGTCGGCCTTGAAACATTCCTCGGGAAGCTGGCTCAGGTACTTGTCGATCTCGTCCTGCAAGCCGTCGATCTTATTGCCCACCAACGAGTCGGCGAATCCGCTGTAGTGCCGTTGGCAGCCGCCGTCGGCATAGCGCTGCACGGCATCGGCGTCGAGGATGGACCAGACGCTTCCCTGGCATTCCACCACCTTGCCGGAAACGGCCGTCGAGGCGATGTTCTCGTTCATGAAACGCAGGCCGTCCTCGTTGACCCAGAAGTCGGTCGGCTGCATACCGACGCATGCGCCAAGCGGAGAGTCGTAGGCGAATCCCTGCACATTGTTGAACAGGGAATCCACCGTAATGTGATGCGCGCGCCCATGCGCGGTCTGCTCGGCCATGAGCTGGCCGTCGCCATCCTGGCCCTCGCCCCAGCCGATGATCTTCTCCATGTCCTGGCTGCTGTAGTTCGCAAGCAACGCCTTGTTCGTAGACAAGCCTCCCGTCGCGAGCACGACCGCCTTGGCATTGTAGTCCACATAGTCGCCGTCGATAGTCTTGCATCGTATGCCCGTCACGGCATAGCCGTCCTCGGACACGAGAAGCTGCGTGGCCGGCGTCTTGGTCAGCAACGTGAGATTCGCATGCGTCTCGGCATCGGCGGCTAGCGTCTGAATGGCGATGGTGCCGTTGCCGCCCTCGTAGAACGCCGGCGCCTGGCCCTGCTTGGTCCATTTGACGCCGTGCGTGTCGAACAGCCAGCCGAAATTCTCCTTGGCGTCGGCGAACAGGCGATAGAGCAGCATCGGATTGGATACGCCCTGCGTGGAGGCCTGGGCCTCGGCCGCAGCCGCGCGGGCCTCTGCTTCGGTGTACTCGAACGGACGCGCACCGGCGGGGCATTCGGCGTAGTTGGTCGAGCCGCCGAGCGTCCCGTTCTTCTCGAGCAAGACGACCTTGGCGTTCTCATTGCCTTCGGCGACGGTCAACGCGGCCGCGAATCCCGATATGCCCGATCCGACGACCACGACATCGACGTCGTTGGTCTCGGATGCCTTCACGATATCGGCGTTGATTTCGAACGATGCGGTGCCCACATCGCGAACCGACCCGGCGGTCTCGGTGTTCTTACCCGCTGCGGCAGAACCGCCCGCATCGGCATCCGACACCGCACTCCCATCCCTTGCGCATCCTGCAAACCCGGCGAACGCAGCTCCGGCCGCAGCCGTCGCACCCAGCCCGATGAAATTACGACGAGTCAGCTTCATACTCATGTCAAATCCCTCCTGAACGGTCCGTCTTCGATGGCATTGGCTGCGCATCCGTCGCGATCGATAGGATGCACTCAATCCCATCGGCCGCACATCTTCTGCATACGATATGGCGTATCTCGCATGTGCGCATCGACGAAGAAGGGCTATTCCTTCGCGGGAAAAGAGGCCGAATGCATCGTCCGTTTTAGACGATTTTCACTGTCTACCCAGTTCAATCATCTAGGACATGACAGAGCCTGCGCTATAATGCTGCACACTTCGAACCTCGGCGCGGAAAGGAGCCGGCATGACCGAGAATCAGCCGATCCGCGCATCCATGCTCGGCCTCGGCCTATACTGGACATGGGTTTACCTTTCGTTCAATTCCCTCGACATCACGGGCACCTTGCCCGACGGCGCCCCGCTCATCCCCTTCCTCCATATCGTTTCCGGCTTCTGCGGCGTATTCGTTTTCCTGTTCGTCATCGTCCACCATGCACGCCTGGAAAACAGCCCTCATGCCGGTGCCGCCACATGGCTCGTCTCCATCGCGACCGCCTTCGGCACGCTGTTCTATACGTTGCAGTTCTCAGACGGAACCTCTATCGAAGCCGTCGTCGCAGGCGCCGTCATCACCGGAATCTTCTCGCCCTGGATCGCGCTCATGTGGGGGATGGCCTACTGCCGCTTGGATGCACGCAATGCCGCCATGCTCACCGCAGGGTCGTTCCTCGTCTCGGGCGCTCTCTATGCCGCCATCTCCCTGGCCCCACAGCCGTTTTCGGGCATCGTCGTCGCCTTCATGCCGGTGCTCTCGACGTTCGCGCTCTACCTGAACAATCCGGGACGATTCGATTCACCCTTGCGAAGGGCGACGGGACGCGCGGCCTCTTTCAGGGACGAGGCGTCAACGATGCTCGTCCGATCGGGCACGGGACGCCTCATGGTGGGCATCGCGATCACGATGGCTGTCTGCGGCGGACTACGCATCTATATTATGCAGGCGCAATCGGACGTCTATGCGAATCCGGCTTTTGTCGCCGTCCCTATCGCCCTAGTCGCATTCGGATTCCTTGCATACGGCTCGACGCTTTCCCATCGAAGCATCAGCCTGGGTCCTCTCTATCGAGCGGCCATGCCGCTATTCACGCTGGCATTCGTGGCGGTGACGATGTTCGGCGGAGAGGGCCACACCGAGCTCTCCTTCGCCGCCGTATCGGCCGGATCAACGATTATAGACATGTTGACCTGGGTGCTCGTCATTGAAATCGTGCGCTCGACGCACTATTCGACACTGCTCGTGGTCGCAACCGGAAGGCTCGCCATCCACTTCGGCATGGCGTCCGGCGAAATCGCAGCGCTTCTTGCCCATGGCTCCACGACCGCGTTCTTCGTCGTTTCCATTGTGGCGCTCATGCTCGTGATGGGCTACATGTTCACCGACAAGGCAACAACCTTCATCTTCGAGCCGCCCGTTACAGGCGAGATTCCGGCCATGGCCCCCGTAGCGGGCGAAGCACCGGTCATGAACGATGGCGCCATGATTCCGGACGACGCCGTCTCATCGTCGGCGGGTCCGTCCGACTCGCCTATGGGCGAAATCGCGAGGCGCTACGGCCTTTCCCCACGAGAAGCGGAGGTGTTCGAGCTTTGGGCGACAGGACACGGAGCGAAGGCCATACAGGACAAGCTGGTCCTTTCGCCTTCCACGGTCAAAACCCATGTGCGACACATCTACGAGAAATGCGACGTTCACAACCGTGCGGAAATCATCGCGCTCATCGAGAGCACACGGAAGGCATAGGCGCCGAATGCAAGGCATAGCCGAGTGCAAGGCGTAGGATGCATATCGCACAGCGCAGGAGTAGACAGACGTCGTCCTGCCATAAAATTAAAGTTTTACGAAAAAGTGCGGGCGATTCGGATCCTATTGTCAAAATAATGGAGCTTAATGATATCGAGACATTCCACACGTCATGCGAACCGCTCTCTTTCACATTCATGAACTCAATATATAGTGTAAATTAAATTTATACACTATATATTGAGTGGTGTACTCATTGTGCTAAAAGAAAGTCTCTGCAAAATACCACTAGACATTGATTTTTTGGCATCTTCAGGAGAAAGAAGAGCACAACGGCTCCGGAAGACGACTGAGGAAGGCCGTTGCTGCCGCCGGGACGGCCTCGCATAGGCTGCCGGACAGGTGGGAGGCGCAGGAACTCAAAGGCATCCCGCCCATCAGAAGAGATGACATAGGGCAGAAGACGGACCCTAATCCCCTGCCGCACGCCATCAGGCGCGAAGGCAACTGCGCGCGCCAGAACGACGCGCCTGCTCGAACCGCTGCCGCAGGCAGAACGCAGGCGTCGCCGCTTCCGCAAGGATTCGTACGAAGCGAAGCACGCCTGCGGAAATGCGGGCGTGCCGTCCTAGCGAACCGCTCTACTCCGCGAGCCGCGCGTCCTTCTTCATACGTCCGAACAGCTCGTTCCAGTCGCTCGCTGCAAGGACCGTTCCCGCGACTATGACGACGCAGCACACGACTTGCAGCAGCGTGACCTGCGCGCCGAGAATCACCGCGCCGAAGACGACGGCCCAGGCGGAATACGAGATGTTGACCGCCATGCCGCGCGCCGCCCCGATGGTCGAGATGGCCTTGTAGTAGCACAGATACGATGTCGTGCCTGCAATCGCGGCGCCTACGATGACGAGCGTGCCCATCGAAGGCACGACGCTCGCCGTGAAGCCCCAGGCGCCGAAGGCCGGGATCACGAACAGGCCGTAGGCGAGCGCCGAGGCGGTCTCGCGGATGTGAAGGGCGGTCTCGTTGTCCACCGCGTCGTCGCGCATGCCCCAGGCGCAGATGACTGCCTCGGAGCCCCAGCCGACCAGGCACACGAGCGCGCCCGCCACGCCGATGATCGGATTGCCGATCGCATCGGATCCGGCTGCGGCGTATCCCATCACGCACACGCCCGCAAGCGCGGCCAGAAGCGCCACGACCTGCTTGAGCGACATCTTCTCCTTAAGGAAGAGCACCGCCATGAGAGACCCGAACGCCGGATAGAACGCTGAGATGATCGCCGTGTACCCCGCGCCGATATTGCCGATGGCGAAGACGTATCCCGACATGCCCAGAGGGCCGCCCAGAAGCGCCGCCGCCGCGACGGCCTTGCCGCTTCTCGTCTTCAGCGCGGCGAGCGTGTCCTTCAGGCGACGCTTGCCGCCCATGTAGACGAACAGCCACACGGCGCAGAACGCATCATGCAGGAAGGCGCCGGCCAGAGAAGCGAGCACCGCGGTCTCGGGGCTTCCCAGATAGGGAGCCATCGCCAAGGCTATCCCCAAGATGACCGTATCGAGGCCCCAAAGGCAGCCGCTCAAAAGCCCGTATCTCATGCTTCATCCCCTTCATACCATTCCAGCGCGAGCGCCAGATATTCCTTCGCATACGACCGGTACACGTAGCTCCATTCGCCGACGTTCTCGCCTTCGAATTCCTTGTAGATCGACCATACCGACCAGCACCAGCCCGCAAGGCCGACGAACGCCGCCACGTGGCGCTGCTCGGCGAGCGTGGGCTCGTGGCCGAAATACGCCTCGAGCGCGGCGACGAACTCATCGTGCGAAAGCTTCGAGCAGACCGTGAAGGTGCCCAGGTCGTTCGCATAGTCGCCCATGCCTGCGTATTCCCAGTCGATGAGATACAGGGCGTCGTCGGCGCCGACGAGGAAGTTCAGCTCGAAGAAATCGTTATGCGTGACGCACGGCTCGCCGCCGTCCGCACGCGCATACGCGCGCACCTTGCGCGCACGGTCGGCCATGTCCCAGAACCGAGGGATGTCGATGCAGCGTTTCGCCTGGATGAGCTCTATGTAGCGGCATCCCTCGTCGTAGTAGTCGAACGAGCGGGCCAGACGTCCGTCCGCTGCATGCAGATCGCGCGCATACGCCATCGCACGCGAAAGCTCGACGGGATCATGCGCGTTGAGCGGACGGCAATCCGGAATGAAACGCGAGATCTTCCAGCCGGCATCCGAATCCTCGTAGACGAACGTCTCGTCCAGGCCCAGATCGCGCGCCAGCATCTGCGCCTCCATCTCGGATGCGCGATCGATCAGGTCCTCGGTGCCCACGCCCGGATTGCGGTAGACGTATTCCCCAGCTCCTTCGGCACCGTCCTTCACGCGGAAATGGCACGAGAGGTTGGTGAGCCCCTCGCTCAACGGGTAGAAGTCGTATACGTCCTCGATGCCGCAGCCGAGCGTATGCGTGATATGGACCAGGGCATCGGAATCGACGTTCGTGATGAACTGAGGGTCGAAGGCGCGCAGCTCGTCGATGCTGTCGAATTCGAAGATGGTCCCAGGCGCGTACGGCACCAGACGCATGTCGAGTTCGTCCAGATGAGCGGCGAAAACGTCTTCCCAGAGCGCATCGGCGTCGTCGGGACATGCGGTCGCCTTCTCGATCAGGGGCGCGAAACGCTCCGAGAATGCCCGATCGAAATACGCCTGGCCGACCATCACCCATGCATCGCGCCCCCCTACGGCGACATCCACGATGCGGCCATCGTCGTCGATCGAGGCGCACCATTCCTCGGTCGCACCGGTTGCACGCTGGGCGGCATAGTATGCATGCCGCTCGTATGCATGGAAGGGATTCTCAGAGAAGTAGTTGTCGGACACGCAGACATAGGTGTTCGCAAGCAGGTCGCGGGCGACATTGAGCGACGCATGGTTGTTGCGGGCGGCGAAATCGGGATTGACGACGATGCGCACGTCGTACTCATCCTCGAGATAGAAGAAATACTCCTTCATGTATCCGACGACGATGGTCACGTCGTCGATGCCGGCATCGTGCAGCTGGCGGATCTGACGTTCGATCAGAACCTCGCCATGAACCTCGAGCACGCCCTTCGGCTTCTTGTAGGAAATGGGCGCGAATCGCGTGGAAAGCCCTGCGGCCAGAATGACGGCGTTGTCCACCTTGTACGGCGCGAGCGCATCGAGGCCGGCCTGCGTGCAATGGCCTGCCGCATCGATCAGCCCGTGCGATACGAGCGCATCGAACGTCCGGCCATCCAAGACCATGGGGTCGCCTGCGGCGGAAAGCCCGAGATCCATCCCGGGCGCAACCGCATCGACGGCGGCGGCGCGCACAACCCTGAATTCGATTTCCGAAAGCATGTATGCATCTCCCTGCATAGGCATCTGTGCCGATAATCGTTCGTGCGTAAGTATCGCATCTATGCGACGTGTGTTCAAATATTTTTAAGTAACGGTTTTTTTGAACGCTTTATGCAAAACAAAACGGCTCCAGGCTGAAACCGACGGGAACCGATGCAAGAGGGCGCCATCCGCCACGCGAACGACGCCCTCGAAGCTTCGTATCGGAAGGACCCGGCGATCCTAATCCACGCGCACCGTCGATCCCGAAGGAACGTTGTCGTAGATCCATTCAGCATCGTCGATATCCAAGCGCACGCATCCGTGCGAGATGTGGTAGCCCAGACGTCCGTCCAGGATGCCGCCGCCCGGACGATACAGCACGGAATGGAAGAGGTAGTCGCCGTAGAACTGCGTATAGTAATAGCAGCGGTAATTGCCGTGGCCGAACACGTAGCCCTTCTCGCCCACCTCGAAGGTCCCCGTCACCGTAGGGGTCGAATACGCGCCCGAGGAGCAGGGGAAGCTGCGAACCTCGTAGCGGAAACCCTTCGCACCCTTGTAGATCGTCACCCAATTGCTGTCGGTATCGACGATGATCAGGTAGTTCGTATCGCTGTAGAACGAATTGGCGTAGATGAGGTCGGGATCGGTGATCCAACGGCCCGATCCGGACAGGTAGTATCCGTCGACCGTGTCGTCGGTCGCCATGCGGCCCGATCCGGACAGGTAATACCAGTCGCCGTCGTATTCCAACCAGCCTGTGTCCATGCGTCCCGAACCGCGCAGGTGGTACCAGGAGCCCTTCACCTTGATCCAACCGGTGTCCATCCTGCCGGAGGCGCGCAGGTGGTACCAGTCGCCGGAAACCTTGGTCCACCCGGTATCCATCCGACCGGACCCCCGCAGGTAATACCAGTCGCCGCCGTCCTTGATCCAGCCCGTGTCCATGCGGCCGGAGGCGCGCAGGTGGTACCAGTCGCCATCGATATGCGACCAGCCTGTGTCCATCCTGCCGGATTCACGCAGGTAATACCAGTCGCCGCCGTCCTCCAGCCAGCCGGTGCGGCTGCGACCGGTCGATTCCAAGTAGTACCATGCGCCATCTGCCTCGACGTCCTTGAACCAGCCGCTCTTCGCCGATCCGTCGGCGTTGAAATAATACCAACGGTCGTTCGGCTTCGCCCAGCCGGTCCTCATGATGCCGGTCTCGTTGTCGAAGTAGTACGTCGATCCTTCGATATCGATAAGGCCCTTCTGTTCGAGATTCGTCTCGGGATCGAAATAATGGATCTCGCCGTCGACCTCCGCCTTGCCGGAAGCCTTCGTGCCGTCAGGCATCACATAGATGCGTCCGCCCTCGACATCATGCCAGCCAGGAGTAGACGGATCGCCCTCCGGGGCCGCAGGGGCCACGTCCGGGGAGCCGGAACCTGCGCCAGGCGCAGGAGCCGCGGAAGCATCGGCGGCAGGTGTTTCGGAAGGCGCAGGCGCAGGAGATGCGTCAACGCCAGGGGTATCGCCCGTCGGCGAAGAAGCGTCTTCGGCAACGCCGGGCGCCGCAGCGT
>ERZ773051.701-NODE-701-length-21151-cov-3.375901_pt1 | contig 21151 bp, 19 predicted proteins | sample MGYA00580631_ERZ773051 | MGnify/ENA primary metagenome ERZ773051 (study PRJEB29015, sample SAMEA2738137) | human oral metagenome | biome: human oral; feature: human-associated habitat; material: saliva | place: China | collected 2204 ... | reverse complement strand
CGTGAAGAGTGCGACTTATCGGGGGGTCTGGGCTTGTTGCTCTAGCGCAAATTTCAATCAACGCACCCGTGAAGAGTGCGACTTAATTAACGCTGTTAACATTGTTACTTGTGTGATTTCAATCAACGCACCCGTGAAGAGTGCGACTGTGCGAGACTTGGACGCACGGGAGCAGGTTATAATTTCAATCAACGCACCCGTGAAGAGTGCGACGATCCGCTTATCGCAAGTTAAGTATTTCACAGATATTTCAATCAACGCACCCGTGAAGAGTGCGACAAAGGACAAAATATGCGAGAATTAACAATCGCTAACATTTCAATCAACGCACCCGTGAAGAGTGCGACATAAAAGGAGTTTATTCTATTGGAACATTTATTTATTTCAATCAACGCACCCGTGAAGAGTGCGACGACCTTGACCGCGAAATTGTTGAGGCTCCATTCCAAATTTCAATCAACGCACCCGTGAAGAGTGCGACTAGTAAATGTTGATGGTTTGAAATAAAGGGGGAATATTTCAATCAACGCACCCGTGAAGAGTGCGACAAATGCGTGAAATTAACAAAGCGTATGACAAATTATTTCAATCAACGCACCCGTGAAGAGTGCGACGACTACGATGAGCAAGACTACAAGCACTTTTTTATTTCAATCAACGCACCCGTGAAGAGTGCGACGGTCACCATCAAGCCGTTTCCAACGTTTTTTGCTGGTTTTATGTGATTATAGTTACCAAAATATGGGGTTTTGGTTGCTTTTTTGGGTCGAAGGTCTTAGTGTTTTTATGTTTGACTAAGCTTCGACTAAATAAGGAGTGTTCCTTTATCAGGGTCGTAGCTGTCGTTGTGACCAATGGTTTCAACGCGATTTTGCCAATTTTTTCCAAGTCTGTAAAAACGTATGCTATCTAGTTTTGGATCAATGATTTTTGTCAATTTATCTTTGAGTTCTAGATACATGGCAGGTGTGACGGAACATTCAAAGACAGAATTCTGGACGCGCTGACCACAATTGGTACAAATTTTAGCTACTTTTCGAAGACGTCGTTGACCGTCTTTGGTTTCGGTATTGACGTCATAGGTGACAAGCATTAACATAATTAATTGTCCTTATTATAACATGAAGGGTGGATATTCGTCAAGTTCACCGTAGAGGGTTTTTGCCATGAGTTGTGCTTGGATGTACGGTAAGAGCATTAGAGGAACGTATTCGTTAATGAATGGGTGTTTGATTTCATCGTGTTTGCGTTGTTGCCATTTATCTAAAAAGAATGCTCTACCGTCGTCTGTGAGTAAGACACTACCGTTTTCTTGAAGAAAGAAATGTTTCTTTTTAAGCTGACGATTGTTGATGAGGGATATGACAAAACGATCAACGAGGTAACATCGAAATTCTTCCATGAGGTCTAAGGCGAGACTGGCTCGACCAGATCGGTCGGTATGGAGAAAGCCAACATAACTATCAAGCCCAACACTTTCAAGAGCAGATTGACATTCGTGAGTGAGCATACTGTAGCCAAAGGAAAGAAGGGCATTGATAGGATCTCTAGGTGGTCTACGTGTACGGTTGTCGAAATGAAAGGTTTCTTTATTTGCCAAAATGAATTGGTTAAAAAGTCCAAAATAAAGTGCAGCTGCTTCACCTTCGAAACCACGAAGCGTGTCCTTGTTTGTCACGGCTGATAGTTTTTTTAAAATTTTTTTGAATTCTTTTTTAACCATGTTAAATTGTTCATTATCGATAGCATCTTTGTGGTCTTTTTGGAAACGAATGAGATATTTGTATGTATTTGAAACTTTGGCTAGAATAATGTTTTTGGCAAATGCTATTGATTCGTCACTGTCGGCTGTGCGGTAATGTTTTCTACGTAATAACACGTTGCCGTGTGTTTTTCCAATGACACGTCCACAAAATTGGCCTTGTGGGGTATGAAAAGATAAACCAATTTGATTGTCCATGCAGAGTTTCATGACAGCGGGTGACGCTCCTAGATAAGAAAAACAGATGATGTTATCTAGAATGTGATGAGGATAACTTTTGATGATTTTATCATCTTGACGAATAGCGATTTCATCACCTTGTTTGGACAGGTATAGATCAGGCTTGGTGACATAAAGTGTGTTTAATAGTTTTTTCATAACAATGTACTGTTTGTTTCTGTGAGTTGTTTTGAAATATATTGGGGGACATTATGTGGCCATTTGGGATTACAAATGTTGATTAAGGCACATCCTTTACATTTTTTAGAATAATGTGGCATTTCGATTGTACAATTATCATAATAGTCATGTATGGTGTTGCTGAGTTGTTGTACTTGTGTGCGTAAGTCATTGGTGATAGGGATTTTGATTTTTTGGTTAGTTTTTCGATAATAAATATAACAACTATCAATTGTGCATTGAAAGGTTTCTTCTAGACAAATGACTTGTGCAATGGTTTGCATGACGTCTTCAATTCCTTGGTCAGTTTTAGATTCCTTATATTCAACAACGTGTGGGATCCATTTTCCTGGATGTTTGGTTAATGCGATACCGTTGTCACTTTTTATAAATTCAACGGTATCTAAAACGCCTTGGAGACCAAGGCGTTTTGATGAGATATGAAGGCTTCTGACAATTAATGTATTTTTACGTTTATCTTCAATAAATGGGTTATCTGTTTTTTGGTGAGCGATATGTCCTTTTGTTGTGTAATAATTGTCCGACCAGTAATTTTCAAGTTGTGTGAGTCCCCATAAATGTTTACAATAACAAAAATGTCGAAGACTTGACAAGGTCAAGAACTCATCTTCAGAATACATGATTAGAATCCTTCAATAATGTCAAGTTTGAGGCCTTTGTTTTCGTAAACTTTGAGTTTGTTTTCGTTAAGTTCGAATTCTTCTGTATTTGAATTGTAAGACAAGAGATGACGAATGCGTGACGTTGAGACGTTTCCGATTTTGTTAGTGTGTTCGAACCAGTAAACGTTTCGAACAGTCATTGAACCACTTGGTCGCGCAGCAGATTGGTCGTTTTCAAAGAGTGTGACTAAAGCTTGTTTGATGAGTTCAGCATCGTCTTCTGAGAAACCTGTTTTTTCAGCAATGGTAGGACTAATTGATCCTTGGAACACGTATGTTGCATGTTCGATAAATTGTTTCATACCCATGGTTGATGAATCTTTTTGACCACCTTTTTCTTCACGGTTTGTACTTGTTGTGATTTGCATAGACGTAATTTCAATAGGTTCTGTTGACGTTGCAGGGCTAATAGAAACAGCACCACGGACGCTTTGTGGGAGTGTGTTTTTAGCATCGCTTGTTGTAACTTTATTAGTGAAAACTTGTCCAAAGCTGCGAACATCTAGCCATTGTTGGTTGATTTTTTGATTAAGTTCTGGGAGGCTTAATGTTTTAAGTGTGTCTTTATCAAAGGCTTGATTAAAACGTGTTTCGAGGGACTGGACACCGTCGTTGGCACGGTCTGTTGATTGGACGAAGATTTGGTAGTTTTTATTGTCGTTATCGTCTGCAAACATGTCTTGAAGGCGATTACGAAGTTTGCGCTTAAGTGCAACGTCGCTGACAAGACCATAACCGTCAAATGTTGTGCGTGGCATGTTGTCAGCAATAGGATCGCCATTTGGGTTAGCATAGTCGATGTCAAAAGTTACGATGAAGTCAATTTTATTAGTAAGTGGTGTAGTCATAGATTATTTCTCGCTTTCTGTTTGTTTTGATGAGGTGAAGAGGAAGTTTTTTTCGGCCTGATAACCAAAAAGATAATCAGTTGTTAGCGGTTTATTGAAATCAGGCGATTGACGATGAGCGTCAAGAAGTGTGAGGATCTCGCCTTCTTCTTTATTGAATTTTGTCCACAGACCACGATGTTTACGGTAAAGATAGTCGTTGTATGGTTTTACTTTGTCTTTAAGGTTTTTAAGAATACGTTCGGGACAGTTGATACAAGTGGTCCATAAACGTTGAGCGTTGGTTTCTCGTGAGCTGTTATTGTCGTCGAGACTATATTTGGTAGCTTCAATGCGTTCATAAACTGCAAGTAAGCGACCAAAGAGATAGGAACGATTTGTTTCTGAATTATTGATCATAGGTTGATAATCCTTTCTATTTAAAAGCGCTAATCCTTGGTTGATAAGGTGTTTCCATTGTTTTGGATAGCGTTTTGGGTATTTGAGGTTTTGCTCAATGCGTTTCAAGATGTGTGTAGGGACGGTTTGTCCGTTAAGTAGTGCTGATAATAAATTTTCATGGAGTTGAGCGCGATAGGTACTTAAGCCTTTGGAAAGTTCTAAATAATCACCACCATGGTCTTGAGCAAAAGCATCATTGATGATGTTGAAGAAGGATGGCGTGATGACGATGTTGTCATCTTTTGTTGTGATTGTCCATTGATATGTTTTGTTCCATTTTTGAAGGTTTTCAAAAAGTTGTGATTTTTTAATGGTTTCGAAATAGTTTAATGATGATCGTCCATCTGATGACTTTCGAATGATAGCAATGTAATAATTGTTATCGGCAAGTTTTTCTTGACCTGTATAGAAACTGTTAAGTACAGCCCGACTTTTTCGATCAGGTGTTATGGTTTCTTCTTTTTTTGTCGGTGTGATACCGAGTGTTGAAAGAAAATTGTTTGTGATCATTGTGTCTTCATTTGTAGGCACGGAAACATCTTTCCAAATGAGAAGATAGGTTGGATTACTTTTACTTTGGTCGATACGATAACAACTGTTTCGGTTATTGCATAAATAATTTAGCATGAGGTGAATTTTTTCACTTGTTTGGTAGCCAATTTTTACAATGTCTGTTGTTTTTGAGCTTGTTCCAAAATAGTTACCTGTGAACATTTCTTTACGGTTGTCGTTAGCGCTAATTGAAATAAGTTTGGCATTTCCAATAGCGCCACGGTGTTTAGAAATGATACGATCTTCTTTTCCGCTAATGACACATTTTTTGTAGTCGTTAGGATAATTTTTTTTGTTATAGCGATTAACAAAGTTGATGTACGATTGATGTAATCCTTGATAATTGCTTACGGAATAGGTCTTGTAATTTTTAAAGTTTGGAATAGCAAATTCGATGTATGTATCAATTTTAATAGGTTGTTCTGAGTCATTGTATAATTTTTGAGAAAGTTGTTTGTCAAAATCAGGTTGACTAAGAAATTTTTGAATAGCTGTGATGAATGTATGAATATCGGCATTTGATTCAGATGCAAGCCATTCATCTATGAGCTTACAGTTTTCTTGATATTTCTTTTTTTTCTTTGTTTTATATGCAGGAAGATAATATTCAAGTTTATCTGTTAAAGGGTGTGGTGTTTTGTCACCTACACGGCGAACAGATTCTTCGGTAACTGGATAAATAATACGTTGACCTTTTGGTAGTTCATGTGCTGAAATAAGGTCACCTGTTGGTGTTAGTTCAACAACAATGGTATCGGTTCCTGTTGACTTGTGATCAGTATGATAAATTGGTAGAAGAATGGTGTCTTGGCTTTGGTCATCAACAAGACCTTGTTCTTCAGCTTTTTCATAGCTGTTTAGAAGAGTTGTAAAAAAGTCCATAATTATCCTTTCTGAATGTATTCATCGTATTCTTGATCAATGGATTTGATGGTTTTAGGCGTTGGATAAAAGATATAATCGTTAAGGGTATTTACGATATCGCAATCTTTATTTGGTTTAAAACGAATGATACCGTTGACCATTTCGGTAGCTGTATAGTACGCTTTTAATTTATCATTTTTTGATGTCGGATAGTCAAATGATTGGAACATGATGCCGAGTTTAATGGTTTCATCTTTATAATAAGATGGTGTGAGAATATAACGACCTTCTGAAATTTTATCAATGGTTGCAAAACATTCTCGTGTTCCTAGAAAGACATCTTTTCGTCCACCGAGTTCTAAAGCACGTTTCATCATTTCTTCGTGCTTTTTAAGGTTTCGATCTTGTTTTAGGTCAGGACGGTTGAGGTTCCATTCAAAATGGAATTTGACAAGGTATTCAACATCTGTAAGATAAGTTGTGAGAGATAAATCGGAACCGTAGTTGAATCCGATAAGATTACGGGTTCCTTGAGATTCACGTTGGATTTTATTGATGACTTTGACTTCATCAATAACGTTGATAAAAGTTGGTTTTCGGTAAACACTATCGATGATACCTTTTAGAGCTTGTCTAGTAGGGACATCATAACTGTATTTTTCACCACCCCCTTTGGTTGCAGGGTTTGTGAATAATGCTCTGTCACCTGTGATACGAGCATAAAAATAAGATGATTGTTTCATTTCTTTTTTCCTTTCTTATAGTATAAACGTTGATGGCGTTTCAATCAAGCCTTTGTTAGAGGTGTAATAGTCGTCTGATAGGATGTAGATATCGCCATAACGAGTAGCACCATTTTCTTCAGGGTTTCGCATTGTGATGGTGTAGCGTTGTAGTTTTTTAACAAGCCCTTTGAGATATCCAAGTTGACTGGTTGTTAAGTTTTCGAGAGAACAAAGACCTTTTAAAATTTTAAGATTTTTTTCTGTGTTACCATATGGGACGATGACGGTTTGATTTGTGTCATTAATGAGGTTGATGGCTTGTCCGGCTGATTTAAAGTCTTGGTGTAATAGTAATCCGTCATTAAGTCCAGCATCTGTGTTTAGACTGAGTTTATCTAAGGCTGTGTTACTGTTAGTGATATTATAGCTCATATCTTTTTCGTTATCTGCATAATAACGCTTGTAAAAGAAGTCATTTAGAGCTTCAAGATTGAGTGGGGATGGCTTTTGGAAAAGAACATTTACGGTAGTTTGTTTCTTTTGGTTAAGGCCTTTTAAAGGATTAGTGTTCTCATCTTCATCGGTTAATCGAACGAGCCATAGTTGACCTTTAGTTGCACGCGCACCTTCGCGATTACAGCGTCCATTAGCTTGAACAAGAGAATCGATGCCAGCATAGGAACGAATGACTTTTTCAAAATCAACGTCTACACCTGCTTCGATTAATTGGGTACTGACAACGATAATAGGCTCATTGTTAGCGAGGTCTTTTTTAATTTCAGCGAGTTTATCTAAACGGTGTTGGGCACACATATTAGTGGTAAGGTAATAGCATTTACGGTCTGTTTGTTGATGTACCTGTTCGTAGACTTTATTAACGGTTTTTTTGGTATTGAAGATGAGTAATGTTGATATATTGTCTTTTAAAGTATGATTAACAATGTCGTCAATAGAACTGTAATTGTCGCCATTCATTTTTTGGATAGTGGTACGTTCGAAAAGTTGACGTTCTTCTGGTGACATGGTGACAAGATTAGCATTTTTAGCATAATGAATAGGATATTTTAAACCGTTAAAATCATAGGCAGGTTGTGTGGCGGTGCAAAGAACAAGAGTTGTCTGCATGATGCTTGCCAGAAAGTTTGCCATAAGATTAAAGATGTAAGTAACTTCAATAGGAAGGGATTGGACTTCGTCAAGAATAAGGACGCTGTTAGCTAAGTGGGCAAAACGTCGAATGTTGTTGGCACGTGGCTTGAATAGGGTTTGAAAGAGTTGTACAGATGTTGTTAAAATAATTTGATCGTCCCAGGTATCGGTACAATAACGCTGAAAGGTACTATCATCATTTTTGGTGTTGTCAATAACATTAGAGTGATGCTCTGTGATACCTTCATCACCCATGACTTGACGAATAGCTTGCGCATTTTGTTCAAGTATTGATAAGAACGGTGCCGTATAAATAAAGCGTGATTTATTTTGGTGGAGCAGTTGATGGGCAGCATAACGCATGCTAAGGTTTGTCTTTCCTGCACCTGTTGGCAAATCGAGGCGATAAATATCTGCAGGGTCGTTATCACCACGTTCTTTAATGCTTTCAGCTAAGGTTGTACGGATTTTATTAATAGGTGTTGTTGGTGTTTGAAATTGTCTATAGAGTTTTTCAATCTTTTTATAATAAAGATGATTCAAATCATCTCTATCAAGTTTAGGACGTTTTCGGATAATAGTATCGTAGGCATTGATGGTGTCAAAAATGTCGGCATTTTTTAAGAATGACAGATACATACGTACATAACAACCATCGTAATAGGCGTTTTCAACAGGATCATCTGTTTCAAGGTGTTTACGACTGTTTTGGTAGTCGTCATAGGCTTTATTAATGAGATCTTCTAGATTGTCATAACCGTGAAACGATAGTTTTTTTTCAAGACGTTCGGCATAAGGGATGATGTCGTCATCGTAATGTAGATTGTTTCGCTCGTTAAATCGTTTAAGCAAGCGATTGTTAGTGTCGTATTCTTTAATATCCATGTAAATATCAAAGAGTCCATGGTGGGCTGCAATGACGTAGGCAATGATTTCAGAAAAAACACTGTGCCCTTTCTGTTGTGAAATTTTTGTGCAAAGATAAAGGGCTCCTGCATAGGAATGGTCCACATGCCTGTCAGGATTATTCGTCAACTTTTCTTGAAAGTTACGATCAGCTTTTCCAAGGTCATGATAAAGACCAAGGAGAAAGAGAACGTGTCCTTGGTTAATGGTTGATGCTTCGTCATGCGCAAGTGTGGCGACGTTGTAAGAGTGTTCGGTTAAGGTTTGAATACGGTCACCGTCTTTATGAGCGAGAATGGTCATTAGAATTGTTTCCTTTCAAATTGATAAAACCACGATTGTCTAGTTTTAGCCAGTTGATGTTATTTTCCATAAGTCAATCTTCCTTTAAAATATCTAAATTAAGTTGCTTGATGCGATGTGTGAGTAGAGGTTCAGAGATTGTCATGAGTTTTGCAATGTCTACAATGCGGGCGCGTTTGATTTTTTCGGCTTCATAATATTTGCGTGACGGTGGTTCTGTTTTTTTAACATGTTCAAGGGCCAATAAGATGAGTTTTTTAGGCATAAGGATGTCAATTGCGAACTGATTGGCCATGCGTTCTTTTTTAATATAATCTCTTCTTTTTTTGTTCGTTCATGGGTCATTTTTTTCTATTATAACATGATATATCGTCAACGCCAATTAACGCGCTAGCGTTTTCCAAAACATAAACCATGGGCGTCGGGGGCGAACGGTAACGTTCGACAGCCCGCAAAACTGTTTTTTAGCGTCAGCTAAAAAACCTTGACAAATTATTGGTAGTTTGCTAAACTATAGATGAACCACGAGATGTGGTTCTGTGTTAATTTTCTTTATAATTTCTTCCATTAGTATAGTCGGTTCTAGCTCTTGCGACTATGCTCCTTTCAGTTTAGAGTGACGTCTGAGATGGACGTCGCTTTTTTTGATAAAAATCTTGACAAACTCTTATGATTTTGTTAATCTATAAATAAGCCATGAGATATGGCTTATGTAATAGTTTTTCATTTTAATTTCCTGTTTTATATTCGTGAGTAGTACTCGAATGTAAACCTTTCTTTTTTCTCAGAGAAGAAACGTTCTAGATGGACGTTTCTTTTTTGTTGGTTTTGTGTCCTTACTTTTGCTATAATAAAGAAAAATGAATTCACAAAGGAAACTCATACTATGAACTATATGCATTTATTGGTTGGTCATCCAACGCAAAAGTCGAAAAAATTAGAAGTGTGTTATACGTTTGGCGACACAACGTATATTCGTCCCAATCGACTAAAAGAAGATGCAAAAGTATCTTTTATTGATTGGCCTGATACGGTTTTAGGACGTTTGCAAAGAGCTTATGATCGTGTGCCGTTGAAACAAGATCGTGACAGTGTTTTAGTGGATTATCGTAAGTTAGTGGCTTGCTTAAAAGATGCTTTTATTGCTTTAACAGACGGATCTTATGAGTCATCAGAATTGTTTGAGGAAACGTGTCTTGATAGTGATTTACGTCGAGTCTTTTTGGCGTCTTTGGAAGTTTTTGGTTTGTCTAATGTATTAAAATTGAAAACGAATGATGTTTGGAATTTGTTGGAAGATTTAGATGCATCTGTTCATAAAATTTCTGATAAGGTTGTGTTTAATCGTTTACAAGAGCGTTATGTGGACAAAGGTTTTTCGGTTTTTGATTTACCTGAGATGCTTCTTGGACACGATTATGGTACGATTCGAGAAGGTTCAGGGGTTTATCAAGGACTATTATTTGATTTGATTCATCCTTTTGATGCGACTTTTTTAACTAATACAGCACTGACGGTTTTAGCTAAAATTGAACATGGTGATTTTAAGTCAGAGACAATTGATGGTCAATTGTTGAACGTCATTGGCGATTGGCTGTATCATTTTAAGATTGTTGGGGCCTGTTCTTCTTCGTTAAATGAGCTGTCAAAAGACGATCGTGTGCGTGATTACAAGGCTGCTTTTAAAAAGTTTCTTGCCTTTGGAACGCTTAGCGGTGTGTCGTTGTATCTATTTAATGATGTGAAATTGTCACCAATTAGCTTGGAAGATCTTAAGAAAGAGTTGTTACATCCGTTAGCGAGAGTTAAAGATAAAGCTATGGTGGATAGCATTGCTGATAGTCTTTCGTCTGAAATAGATGTTATGCCTTTTGAACGAAAAATGTCGTCAATTGATACGTCTTTGGTAGATTTGGCAACAGCAACGTCTGAATTAGTAAGCGATGTTGTTAAATTATCAGAGTCTATTGATTCCGAGGTTGTTGAATTGAGTAACATCAGTACGTCTGAAGATCATCGGTTAAACAAGTATTCAGGAGCCTTATTATCAGAAATCGCTGTGGATGATGTTGTTAAGCCTGTGATAGATGGTGAACCTAATGTAACTTATGTAAAGCAATCAGTGTCTGATCTTGTGGGTTCTGAGGTGATTGTTGATGAGATTGGCTCTACGTGGCCTGCGGACAATAATGAATTTAGAGAATTGCCATCACGTGAACAGTTAGAAACCTATGCTGTGGAAAAATCAGTTCCTTTGTTTGATATGACTTTTAAAGAAAATACGATTAAACCATCTTGTTTAGACGTACCTAAGAAAGATACCTTTTATGTCGAATTGTCTGATGTGTTACCTATGGAAACGTCTAAAAAAGATACCTTTTATGTGGAGTCGTTACCTCAAGTAGTATCTGAGGACGATGTCCCTGTGTTAGATACGACAGTACCTAAAAAAGACACGCTTTATATAGAATCGATGCGTAAAAAAGGGACTGTTGATTCACCATTTTTCTATTCTTGGTGTGATCCCTCAATTACTGAAAGTGATATTGTTGTGACGGATAAAAAGTCAGGCTTTTATACGACAGGTTTAGAAATGGCTTTAGACAACTTACCGCCAAAAGATGTTCTTAAAAATGTTTATGTGGACTACGGACCGTTGCGTGCGGCTGTACAATTGTGCTTGATGCAAGACTTTTTCGATGTTCGTGTGATGGCTAATGAGTTGTTGACTGTATTTAATGAGATTGGCCGTGGCGATTATGCGCTTTACGACGATTTGCGTGTCGAAAAAATTAAATTTTTGCGCAGTGGTTTAGTACGTTGCCTTTTAGATGCCCTCGAGGGTGACGTTGTGCTACCACTATGGGACAATCAAACAGATGATCAATTTGGTTTTGATGTGAAAACTGTTCAGCGTGTGTTAAATGATTTAGCAGAAACTTATGGTCGTGAAGAAGGAACCATTGAACACTGGTTTACAATTTCCAACGAAACAAAAGGCTTGATTAAACAAGCTCTTGACTATGTTTCAAATGATACAATGTTTGTTAAAGTCCCTGTGTCTCTTAAGCATACGGAATTTAGCGATTGGTTGACCGAGAAAGAATGTGATGCCTTGTCACAACTTCTCTTCTTTGACGCTAAGAAAACGGATTGGTATCGCTCAAAAGCTATTGAAAAAGAGTTAATGGAACGTTATAAGGATTGCTCTTTGTTACCCCTTGACTTTTTGAAAGACGATACGGTGACGAATCCTAGTCGTTACCGTAAAAATAAGATTGAAGCCTGGGATTTCACCATTCAATCGCTTTTGCCACACCCTCTCGCGACGGTGGCGGAATATGTGATTCGCTATCCTTACAAGGGTGGTCGTGAAGATTTGGAAAAAGCCCTGGCCTGGGCTCAGAAAGCTGAAAGCTCACTTCCTTACTTGCAAAAAACAGTTGGTTATGGTGATGATGTTGTAGATGACCTTCCTAAAGTTGATGCTGACATGTTCCCAGATTGTTCTGAGGGTCAAAGAGGTGTCTTACGAGCGGTTCAAAAAGCTACCTTGGCGCTTCGTGGGAGTCTTGGTTATGGCGAGCCTGAAGACGTTTTGAGGGATGTGGTAAGTGGTGTAGAAAAACTTTTGGAAGAGATGTAGGGTTTTTCTTGACTTATCTGAATAATTGTAGTAACATAATTATATCGAAATGGGGCATATTTGTTTATGTCTGGGAGGATTTGATGCGTCAGTCCTCCCTTTTTTTATGCTTTTTGTCAATTGTAGCGGTTGCTTAATTTTAGTTTGTTTAAAAAATGTAAAGTGGAAGATTATAGTTCTTTTTATTATATCATAATTTTAGTCATAGTTTTATTGAATGATTTATAAAGTTATTTTAGAGATAGTCGATTGACAGTTATTCGTTGTGGGTCTATAATGATTACATAATAAATAAAAATTTAGCATCGGATAGTACCGTGTGTTGAGAAAGGTTTGATTTAATATGATAGACGCAACCGTGACAAATGGTCAGTTGGCGACACATTTGTCTGATCTTTTGGAGACTGTTTCTGATAAGTCATTGGCGACAAATGAAACAGCGAAAACGCCTGACATTAATGATTCAACAACGACGGATATGGATGCGTTGTTTGATGAGTTGATAAGTTTGAAAGATCGAGCAAAAGAAAAAGCTTTAAACGCTACGGCCTTACAATTGTCAAAAAATGATAATGTGACAGATATTACTACGGCAAATTCCGATGTGTTTGCAGGTACACATTCTATTGATGTTGCGGATACAGCTGTAGATCCTGTTGGTCGTGATGTGTTTGCAGGTCCATATTCTATTGGTGTTGTGCAAGATACGGTGGTTTCGTCTAATACACCGACTACATCTGCTTCGTCAAATGTTTTGTCGTCTCAAACGTCAGATGTAACTGACAAAAGCTTGATTAAAGTTTTTGCGGTTAACAGTCAGGTTTATTGGTACAATCGTGATAAATTGGCTGCGCATAGTGTTCAAGCAATTGGTGAGCTTTCAGAGCAAGACGCGATAGCTGGTGGAATGCGTCATTCGAGTATCGAGGGACCGACAGCAAAAACATATTTTACAAAGGAAGAGCTAGACGCACGACGTAAAAAAGATGTGCCAACGACTGAAAATACGGGAGTTACAGTTGAAAACACTGTGGATGGAAATACAAAATCGTTACCACGAACAGGCGATGCATCTGTCCCTGTTCCAATGGCAAGCGTGTCTATGGGTCTTGGCGTTGCGCTTTTAACGGTGTTGAAGAAACGTAAGAAAAAAGACCAAAAGCGTTTTGTTGATTAAAAAGAGCGATTATGCGTTCTTTTTTAGTTGATTTTATTTCGCTCCTCCCTCAAAAAATCAGCGCTGGCGTTAGCTAGCGCTGTCCAGAAAAAAACAGAACCTTGGCGGAACGCCAAGGTTCTGTTAATAAACGCTCAATAAACGATTAATAAACGCTTAATAACCGCTTAATAAGCGAGTAAGTTGAAGCTGTCAAGTTTTTCATAGATGCTTTCTTCAAGTTGTTCAGTAATGTTTTTAATGTTTTTGAGGGAGCAGGCGTTGTCTTGCATTAATTTGATATCGAATGTGTCAGTGCTATTAGAAGATACATATAAGATGCTGTCACCGATATCTAAACAAGCGGTTTCTTTATTATGAATGGCACGGATGCACGCTTGAAGTGTACCTTTATGATCTGGAGATGTTTGTGTGTAGGTGAAATTGATATTGTTATAGAAGTAGTTGATTTCAAGATAGTAGGGCTTAGTGGAAATAAGAATATCATTGATAGTGAGTGGTTTGAGTAGTTCAATGACATCGTCTTCAGTAATAGGTTTAGGCATGGGTTAGTATTCCTTTCTCATAAATTGGATAGAATGTTTATGTGGTTCGTGGGCATTGTTTTTTTTATTATTTATGAATTAATTGGTTCCCATTCATCTTCCATGTCTTCAATGGCTTTTTGACGAATAGCACGCATGTCTTTTAAAGGAATACGTGGGTTGGCATAGGTAATGTCAATACCATAAGCAATGCCCATACGAATCTCGTACATTTGAGAGGCTGAAAAACGTGGGTTGTTGTAAAGGCTAATTTCGGTACCAACGGGCACGCCTGCACGTTTTTCAAAGGCTAGCCCTTCACGAAGTTGGAAGAGTTGTTCAAGATTAAATTTTGGATTGAGAATAGATGTAATATCAAGACCATCGACAAGGGCAATGCGATATTGACACATTTGTTTAGGGTCGTAGATGGGATCAGCGTAAGGCGTTGGGTTGATACCTTGCTCGTAGCCAAGGTTGATTTGGTGTTGTTGTTCTGGGGTCATGACGGTGTCCTTTCTGTAACAGCTTTTTTAGGGATGATGAGATGATTTGACAAGTAGTAGTTATCGTAATCTTCAGATTGAATAGTGTTCTTAGACGATTTAACAAAGAAGGGATTGTTCATGGTGCGTTTGAAATAAAGGGTGTTGTCTTTTTTAGTAACGTTGTAGTTGGTGGTAATAGGGCGTTTAGCGAAGCGGACATAGTTAATGCTGTCTGCTAATAGGTTTGTGGTTGATGCTAGAGCACAAAGACTAAAGAGGATGCAAAGACCTTTGACGACTGTGGCCAGGCTTTTTGTTTTAAAGGGTTTTGTTGCAATTGTTGCGGATTGGTGAAGGATGAAAAAGGTTCCAGCAAGGTTGATGACAATGAAGAGTAGAATGAGAAATGGATGGGTTCCAAAGATACTTGGCATGTGCGATTTCCTTTCTTTAAAAAAGTGATTTGAATGTTTCAATATCTTTTATGGTACGAAGAAGATTGCTGTCTTTTCGACAGTATTTGATATCCCAACGGCTTCCATAGTCACGGTCTCTTTGAAGTTTTAGAATGGACATACCGGATTCATAATAATCGATGATTTTTGTAGAACCGACGTATTCAACAAATAAATTGTAGGTTGTATCACTATCTTTAAAGCCGACGGTTCTATCTAGTTTAGTTAAATAAGTGTCAATGGCGTTGTTTTGATTAATGATGTCACATTGATCACGAAAATAAGCTGTTTTAAAAGCGTCTTGGAGTTGATTGTAGATAGCATCGTTAGTTTCTTTGGTATTAGAGGTCAAGTGCGTAAAGGGGATGAGACTTTCTTCTGGTTTAAAGTCATGTGTGATGGTCAGTTGGTTGTTGTGGATAGCGAGATTCACATCGAGACTGATGGTTATTGGATGACCTTTATAGATAGATAGCCAATGCGGTCCGTGGTTAGTATCGTAACGGTTTGTTGGAAAGGTTACGTTAAGTTTATTGGTGTCTTTGAGGTAGTCGTAATAGTCTTCAGGAATGTCTGTAATGTTGACTGTTTTGGTGAGTTGTTTAGGATGATTATCGACATAGTTTTTGATGGTTTCAAGGTCGTGTCTGAGGTCAGAAATAAGTGTGTTGACGATGGTGTCATCTATAGCGATAAGATTGTCGTCGTCTGTCATGATGACATATTCTTTATCTGTAGGTTTGAGAATAATATCGCTGCTTGATGGGCTGATATTATGGTGATTGTCTTGAGAAAAGATATGAATACGATAAGGATTGACATTTTTATTGAATCGAAGGTAAAAAAGACGTGTGTTTAATGGTTTTTGGTCAGAGGCTAGACAATTGGCTAACGCGTCTTGAATATAAGGATAGTCAAAGTATTTGATGTAGTCATAGGTATCGCTTAGTTGTTCTTTAAGGTAGTGAGTGTTAAGGTGTTCAATGAGTGTGTCAAAAATAGGGAAGCTGGTGTTACAAATAATGTCTTGAATGGTGCTATCAGAAATATCTTCGTTATCGAGGATATAGTTGATACTTTCTTCTGTAACCGTTTGAATGGCTGGGTCAAAGATGAGGTAAGGTTCTTTTTGGAAAATGTGATAAGGGATTTTAATAGGTGTTTTGATGAGTTTTGTGAGTTGCCCTGTATAGCGGTAACGGTTTTGGAAGGCTTTAATAATAGTTTCTCTTGAGTAGTCTTTGGGGTCTTGTTTGATGTCTGTGAATTTCATGGTTGTTTCCTTTCTTGATGGCCAATTTTCTTAAAGGTCAAAACGTAGGCGATTAATTTTTTTGTAGAGGGCTTTGATGGTCGGAATGATTTGGTCAATGTCCGTGACCGTTTTTTCTGTGTCATAGGTGATGATAGGGTTTTCGTCAGGTTGACAAAGATAGTCGTTTCATGATTGGTAGGTGATGGTAACACCGTTTCTAACCTCTTGTGCGTTATCAGGATGCGTTTGGGTTGATAGGACGATGGTGATGCTTTGATTGTCATTGATAGTGACGAAGCATTCGGTATCATTATCACTTCCAAATGGTTGGGTACCCCATTTTGTGAAGAAATCATCGGGGTCAGTTCCAGGATAGCGTTCTTGAAGGCGTGTTTTAATGGCTTCTTTTAAGGGCGTGATTTTCATAATGTTAGTTCCTTTCGATTAGTTTTTGAAATGTAGATGTTTGATTTTTGTTATCATTTTCTTGATAGTTGGAACGATTTCGACGAGCATGCTGACCGTTTCAGATGTTTCATAACGGCTAATAACGACTGAGTCGAGTTCTCGATTGTAGGCGTTCCAACCGTGATGCGTGATGGTGACGTTATCACGTGTTTCCTGGGCGTTGGTGGAGCAAAGTTCAGCTTTAATGGTGACAGTGAGTGTTTTATTAGGATTTAAGGTCAATCGACACGTAAAATCGTGGTCGTTAAAAATGTGGCAGTCTTCGTTAAAGATGTTATCTGTGGCACGTTCATAGGTTTTTTTAAGTTTTTCAAGAATTTCTTTTTTAATCATAAATTATTTCCTTATAAATCATAAATACTATAGCCAGCAAAGTCAGCTAAGATTTCTTTGTGTTCTTCAAAGAGCTTGCATTCAGCAAGCGCTTGGTCAAGGTCGTCTTGGGTTTCGATGGCTTTGCCTGGGTCCATCCAGAAGATGCGAGGGTTATTGCGGTTAGCTTCTTTAATCTGTGGCCAGTCGGCGAGGTAGGTACTAAGGGCTTGTTTATTTTTAAGTTGTTTTGTGGCTTGTGCTTTGACAAAGACAGCCACGCGCTGTTTTGGGGTCATGGGGTTCCTTTCTTATTGTCCTTGGTAGAGGATTTCTTCTAAATCGTTAAGGGTGCGGTCGAGAATGTAATGGAAGTTGGGTTCGATGAACGTGAGCTTGTTGTTTTTAATGTTGACGGTTGCGATTGGGCTATGCACATCTGGGTAGCCAATAATCGTATGGCTTTTATTTGTTTTTGGGACTACAAGGATGGTTAGTTTAGATGGCGTGAGTTTGATTCGCGTTTTATTGGTGGAACTTGAAAAATACAAGTCGTCAAGTGTTTTATAAGCATCGGATTGTTTATACGCTTCCATTAAGGCGATGAATCGTGGGTTGCTAATGAAATGTTTGAATTTATTGTAGACGAGTGTGTCTTTGTTTAAGAATGAATAAAGTGACATGAGCGTTTCCTTTCTAGTCAATAGTAAATTTAAATGATTTGATGTTTTTTAATTGGAATCCTAGGAAAAGATTTTGGTTAAAATATTCGATAAACCAGCGTTTACGAAGAGTAGCATGGTATTGGGTTTGTGGTTCTTTTGGGTTGTCTTCACTGAAGTCATTTTCAAGATAGGCACGGTCAAAGGCTTCGTGTTCGACGGACATGAAGTCGTAGCCGTTATCGATTTCAAGATAATACGTATAATCAAGAAGATACAAGAAATCATCAATTTTAGTTTGATTCCAGTTCGTATCAATATTAATCGTAAAGACGGTTCCGTCATAATTACTGTCGTAGTCGAAGTTTGTGTAAAGGTTGCTTGGGAAATCGCCAAAAAGACGGACAGTGAATTCACGATGGTCTTCTATTTGCTTTTGATAGAATTTGAGTTGGTCAATAGTTGTAAGGTGTTGAAGTTCAGCAATAGGCGTTTCGGCTAAAAAAGCGTCACGAATAGGGCCTTGGTAGCCACCGTTAGTGCTTTCAAAGATTTCGCCTGAGTTTAGAGTGAGCTTGTAGTTGAGATAAAGTGACATGTTAGGTGTTTCCTTTCATAATTTTGAGGTAGTGTGATGAGTAATGATGAAGTGCGAAGACGCGGACGATAAGCGTCTCTCCAAAACCTAAAAAATGGGTTTCGGGGGCGACCGTGAGGTCGCCATCCCGCAAAAAAGTAGCAAAACCGTTAGGTTTTGCTTTAGCGGTTTTAAGTTGACAAGTGTCAGGTGAAAAGCGTACAATAGAACTATGAAAAAATGTAAAGAAAGTGAGTTTTCTTATGAAAATTAAGCGAGCAAGTGGCGTCAAGCGTGTGCTTTATGGGACAGCAGCGGCAGGCGCTCTTTTAGCGAGTTCTGTGAGTGCGGATGAAGTAACAGGTAGTCTTCAGTTAATGAGTGATAAACTTAAAGAAAGAACGACAGAAGAGAATCCACATGTTTTTCCTTATGAACGTGATCAGTTGCAATTGACGACATCTGGTGATAAACCATTGCCAGTGGGGAGTAAATTGAAAATTAAGGTTGGTTTGTCGGATCCATCAAGTTTGTTATCAAGTCCAACTATCGAGGGTAAATCATTGGTGTCTGAAGGTGATGGCGTTTATTCACTTGATGTGTCAGGAATGGCTCCTGGGAAATTAACAGAGCTTGTTGTTAGTCTTGGAGAATGTCTTTCTAAACAACCTTCGTTAACGGTAACAATGACGTATGATTTATTGATTGATGGTAAGTCTGTCAGTACGGTGTCTTCGAAACGTGTCGTTACGCGTAGTGTATCTGCTTTTGAGATTGATAGTTCTGGGTCGGCATATTCTGTTGTTTCAGATGGTTCAAAAGAATTGGCGTCAACGTATCAGTCAAGTGGTGACGTGTCAACAGACGCAGGCGTTAAACGTATGACCTTGACCGATTTACGTAACCCTGTTACATTGACGGCTGATCGTTTAGAAGGTGTTGGTGCTACGGATGTGTTTGTTGATATTGATGTTCCTGATGGCGTGTCACTGGCAATCAAAGATGCCGCTGATAATGTTACTAAATCTATTTTTTCAGAGTATCGTTCAGGTAATCATTACCATATTCCAAAAGCTGTTTTTGAAAACGCTGACGGGGGTACGTATTCTAAAATCGTGTTTAATTCATCTGAGTTAGGTCGTAAAACAGTAGCTCAGCAAGGACTGTCGTCTATCTTTGATCAAACTGTTGTTTCAGATGTGTCCGTTAAGTTATCTTATAAAGATAAAGATAATGTATCTAAGGTTTTGGCAACGGCAACGCCTGTTAAATTATTTACAAGGGTGACGCTTTCTAAAGCGACAGATGGGAAAATCCATTATGCTCAAAAAAATAATGTAACGGCATCTGTTTTTGGTTATAGTGCTGTGAGTAATAGTATTGACGGGACATTATCTATTGACAGTGATGTTGTGACGACGTTGAAACCTTTGGTTTTTGATTTGAAAGATGATTCTGTTATTAAAAATCGAACAGTTTCTTTAACGCAGATGTTCAATTCTGTTAAAAAAGTTCCATTTGTTGTAACGGATGTTGCAACGGGGAAAGTTTTAGGTGAATTGGTGTATGGTAGTTCACGTACAAACTCTCTTGTATTACCTGATTCGGTAACTAAGATTAGTATTGCTCCTAAGGTACCATCCGTAATTAATGGATCTGTTGATTCTCGTAGTTATATGTCAGTGTCTATTACAGGTGAGAGTAGTGATGCTGTTTCGATAGCTACAGATATGGCTGGTAAAAATGAAACGAGTCGTGTGGTTCGTCAAGTTAAAGGGTCATATGATGATGCGTCAATTACATCTACACATACGATTTTGTTAGATAAATTGACAATTAAAGGTAGGGATGAAGATTTGGAACGTTTTGTTCCACAAGATTCTGAAACAGGTATGTCTGCGTCATTAGATTTAATGATTTCTAAAGATGTTTCTACTAGTTATAGTGAGGTTCCTATTAATGGTGTGACTGTTTCATTTACACTTCCTGATGGATTGGTATTGAAACCTAATGATAGTCCTAATGGGTATGATATTGTTAAACAAGATGGCCAGTCATATACGCTTCGTTTTAAAAATCCAGTTTTGAATATGGATAGTGAACGAAAGAGTGGTCGTTTATCTGTTAATGTGATATCGACGTTGCCTGCAAAAACACGTGTTTATAAGATTCCTTTTACGTTTAATTTTGATTCTAAATTAACACCTTTTATTGTCAATCCGACAGATAATGTATCGACATTTACGCTTGTAGCTTATACAGCGAAAGAATTGTTATCAACGTCTGATATTGATTATGCGGGCTTGAAAAATCAGACAAGTGCCATTCTTGATGCTTCGCATAAAGAAGCGGTTGTTAATTCGAATTTGATGAATATGACGTCTTCTAATGTTGCTAAGTGGGAAAGTTTAGCCTATATTCCACAAAAAGGAATTGAAGGGTCTACTGCTACGGCTAAATTGACGGGCGCGATTACAGCTCCTAAAGGTTGGAAAGTGCTTTATACAACGGATAAAGTGAGTGGTAATCGTGAGGTTGATGCAAAATTGAATTTTGTAGAAACTCCAAGTGATTTTTCTCGTGTGACAGCTGTTAAATATGTGGCGACAGCACCTGTTAATCAAGTGTCGATAACAACGTTTAAGGTGCCACTTGCAGTGACTAATGAGCCAGGTGCTAAGTATGTGTATCGTACAGATATCACAACAGATACGGCTTCTCATATCTTGTCGGCGCCTGTGTCTATTTCTGTAAAAGAAGCTGAGTTGAAAACACGTTATCTTGAAAAAGGAACAGACAAAGTTCTTTCTCCTGAAGAAAAAGGGAAGAAAGATAAGAAAGATATTCCTGAGTATACCTTTGTGGAAACTAAGGTTGATGGTGATGTGACTACGCATTATTATACTAAGGAATTGAAGACCCGTTATCTTGAAAAAGATACCAACAAAGTCTTGT
>ERZ773051.700-NODE-700-length-21158-cov-2.825096_pt1 | contig 21158 bp, 12 predicted proteins | sample MGYA00580631_ERZ773051 | MGnify/ENA primary metagenome ERZ773051 (study PRJEB29015, sample SAMEA2738137) | human oral metagenome | biome: human oral; feature: human-associated habitat; material: saliva | place: China | collected 2204 ... | reverse complement strand
ACAAGAACCAGCCTGAACCTATGTCGGCATACTTCTTTTCTTGTCCTAACGGAACATGCCTGGTAAGTGCTTTCAGGCCGATAACTTTGTAGTTTGCAGCATATACAGCGTCGAAGCCGATATAAGAAATAACCACGGCCAGTGCTTTTGTTGCCGAATAAATATATGTTGCTCCCTGAATGGAGAGCTTGATATGGTTATGCTTAACTTTCGCCGAGCTTACCAAATCATCCAATTTTATGAACTCCCCGTTGGGGTATTTCATATTGCCTGCTTCTGCCGGATTAATGTAATATGTCTTAATATATTCCTGCATGAGCATAATAAAGTTGCAGTATTCTTGAAAACAGGCAGGAATATCCTTATAATTATCCTTAATGTATTCTTTCCATTCGTTATTAAATATTTCATTAAAGACAGCAGCAAGACTCTGTATATTCTCTGCTTTTTTTACACGCATACCAAGTGTCGACTGTTCTATCCGGTCGATATACACTTTCATTTTGCGCATAATTTCGATGATTTGTGGTTTGGTTAAGCCTTGTCCTGTCAGATATTTGTTTTTAAACAAACTTCTTGTTTTATGCTAAAAAGAGATTTCCTAATGCTGTTGAGGCATTAGGAAATTGTTATAAATAGCGAGGCTTTGGCCTGCGAATATTTCTTGTTTTTGTCGTGCTTCCAGCTCTTCGCGCTGCTTTAGTTGTCTAAATTCTGGACCAATCGGCTCATACAACCCTGGTTAGGGTCGCTCCTGTCTGCAAAAGTTGAGCTGGTTGCCGTTACTCTTACATGTAACATTGCTCCGTTTTGATATGACGAAGTTGAGTAATTGCCGTGCTCTCCCCATACAGAAAGCGTTTTCGAACCTGTTGGCCTCCAGGCCGATAATGGAATAAATACGGCGCCGCTGTTCCTTATCTTCTCATAGGTTGTTGGATTCGAGTTGGCATTTCCACTTCCAAAGGTCGGGTTTCCCTTTGTAAAAACGGCTTTGGCTTCGTCATAAGTCATGTCGTCAGGAAATATAAGGTAACCTCGAAGCTCGGCTGGATTTGTATCTCTTGTGTTGTTTCCGTTTTCATCTATAAAGCATCTGGCCCACTTCACATACTTCTTTGTGCCAATAACCCATACACGGTTATTTACCGTAGAGGTGGTTGAGGGCATCAGATATGCCCATTCATTCGATGTCATTACGCGGGTCTCTGCCGTGCCTACAATCAGTTTTTTACCGAAATCGTGTGCAGTTTCGGTTCCTGTTCCTGATATAGAGAAGAGGTTTTTGATTATGGTAGGGTTGTCGATTGTTCCCCATGATGGAAGGTCAAAATAACGATATTTCTCGGGCGAAATATAATCTTTTCCATCCTTTTTAATCGTTTCATACGAATAAGACCCCCCGGCTTTGGTATTCTTTGGCATAGCCGTACTCCACTGTTCTGACGCCAGCCTGTAATAACCTGCATGTATGGTGGGCATACCTTTTATTTTAAGGGGTATTCCTTTTTTCCATCTTATCAGTGCATTTGCCTTCAGCAAGTTGGCACTCATGCCGTACGAATAGGTTTTTACCGGCATTACATACTGCATGTTACCGTTGGTAATGGCTACCCTTTGCGTGTTGCTTACCGAAAATGCCGCCTTATGATTCTTGTAATAAACAAACGATTCGGCCTCGGTATAGGAGCGAGTCTCTGGCGTTGCCGTTATCACGTCGCTATACGACCCTGCATAATACGCATCGAAAATGGGTGTTACAGTGCCGGGAACAAACGTTATGTACAGGCCGGCAGGCCCTGCAGGGAAAAAGATATTGCTTTCAGGGTCAACATCCAGGCCCGCTGTTGTAACTCCTCTGGCCTTTCCTGTGGTAAGGTTTATACTGGCACTGGTATACACTCCTGTACCTCTTAGCCCCACCTTTGTGATGGCAGTCCCGTCGTTGGCTTCCATGTAGAAGTGGGCTATTGCAAATACATTCTTCAGCAAAATGCCGCCTTCTACGGTAGCCTGTGTACCATTGACAGCTATTATACCCGTACCCGACAGCACGCAGTTGTTTTTAAGGTCGGTTATTTTACCTGTCTGACTGGCTAAATCGATATTTATTTCACCTGCCTGTGCTTCGCTTTCGCTGATGCTTCGGTCGGCATTTCCTGTTGTATTTTTGCCAATATAAAAGAAACGATAGCTGTTACCGTCTGTAATTTCGCTCACAGGGATGCTGCCTGAAAACTCTCCACGCGTACTGCCTGCTGCCGAAGGTTCTAACGTAAGCGTAGTAACCTGCTTCTTGCCGGCCCCATTAGTGGTTATAAGCAGCAGCTTGTCGCCGTTTTCCCACGTCCACGAACTGTTGGCTCCGTTAGCTTCTGTCAGCATGGCCTTGGTTGCAGGCATCGCCCCTTCTGTTGCAGCCGTTACCGAAATGGTCAGCATTTTTTCGGCTGGAACATCTTTCTCCTCCGAGAGATCTGTAATTTCGGAAGAGCAGGATAGTGTGAACGACGATATTGCCATGCACATAACCGGCAGGAAAAATTTTATTTTTAGTTTCATGAATAAGTCTGATTAATAAATAATAATGATATTTTGTTCATATTTTTCTGTTACGATGCTGATGTGTTCCCGTCCACGGACGCGATACCTGTTTGCGTAACTTTTCTTACTTCACAATTATGGCCGACCGTTATATCAGCCTTATATATTAGTCCTGCCCCGTATACCAGGGGTTGTCGGTGTCGTTACTTACATCCTCGTTATCCGTACTGCTGGTTACACTACTAACCAAAATAGCCTGCGACTCTAAATAAAACATTCTGCAAACGGGTTTTACATAGGTACATTTGTTCTCCTTGATTATCCTCTTCATTATTGTCAACTTATACTCTTTATCCGTTATTTATAAAACAGAGTAAAACAAAATACACATGTTATCTCTGAAAATCCAATTTGCCAGTTGCAAATTTCGTGCAAAATTACAAAAAACAATATAAAAAAAACTACGTTTACAATATTTAATAACAGCTTTAACAAGATTGATGTTGGGTAAATATTTCACAAATATCGTCGCATTGCGTTAAATTGTTTAACAAAAATGGCAGAAAGAATACTTCTGACATCTCTTTCCTGACACTTGGTATGTATGGGTAATAATGGCTATAAAGAAAACTTGTATGTGTATTTTCTCAGAATCCTGATGATGAAATTTATTTGTCACCTGCACCTTAAATTTATATTTTAACAAGCTTGTAGGGTTTGTTGTGCCAGTTATTGCCGCTACCCTTATACCTCCGTGTACCGTTGAACAGCCTTTTCCCTCTAAGAGGTAGAAAACTGTTGCGCCCCCCGTACAATAAACAGGTTCGACTCTCTGTGCAGGCTTGTCCTTGCGTTTACATCTGCAACCCCATCGTTTTCTTATTGGTAGGGGTGGCTTCAGCAATGGTATAAAAATATATTCAGTATTGCGCCTGTTTTGTTTTTGATGAACAGGAACAGCCTTTTAAAGGTAAAAAAAAACTCTTTTTGCCGTAATATCCTTCCCGTTACATCCAAATGCCAGGTGTATGGCGGCCGTCGTAAGCATTGGCCGCGGCCGTCGTATGATGTGTATGACGGCCGTCGGAAACGCTGCTGACGACCGTCGGATAATGAGCATTACCGTGTTTTCAAAACATAAAAAAGCCGTGGAAAGGATAAGAATACAACATATTGGCAATAGCAAAAGGCCGTTTTACGTCATAAAGATAAAGTTTAAATATTACCCGGGGCTGTTTTATGATGTGTCATACGTATTATGGGTATTCCTTTTCCTTACACGGTATGTTGGTAAGTAATTCGTGCAGGTTATGTGTTTATAATATTTTCTATCTCTCTGCCCGACGGCTAAGACATGTGTTCAGAGGGTGTACAGTATGTATTTTTTGTCCGTATTGATAACGGAGGAGGGGGTAATATCTCTCTTTGGGCCGATAATGATGGAGCAGACTGGTTCAGAAGTCGTGACGTTTTGTGAGTATTTTATTATGGATGTCAGTGGGCAGATATGTAAAAAGTTCTGTATTCCTTGTTTGTACTTTATTATTCATTCTGTCTTTGAAACGGTCAGAGATAAAGATTTTTATATTATAACCAGCTGCATGATGGGCGTAAGGCCGGCTGTTTTCTGCTGTCGGCGTCCCGGCTTTTTTAAACAAATCATGCCGCAATTCCGATGCACAAGGCACACCAGAATTGCGGCATGGTTTATTTTTTATGTCGGATAGTATTTATCTTACCATCGTTTTCACGGTTTCTTTACCGTTCTTTGAATTTACTTCACCACCACTTTCACAGCCTCTTTACCGTTCTTTGCTACGTAAATACCGGGCTTAAGCTGTTGCTTGTTGAAGCCGGCGAAACTGCCGCCGAGCGTATAATATGCCGTGTTGGCAGCGGCATTGTCGGCCTTAAGCTGGCTTATGCCTGTGCCCACGGGCTGTATGGTAACGGTTTTAAAGGCGTTGCTGCCCACAAATTTGGGGAAGCGGGTGCTTTCAAGCACACAGTAAACGGGCTTAGCAGGGGTTTTAAGGAATGTAAATTTGCCTGTTGCGGCTGTGTAATCGGTGCCTTCTGCCAGTTCGTTGCCGTCGGTATCATACCATTTGTATGTATCGGCCTGCTGGGCAGAAAGGTCTACTTCCGACCCGTTGAGCACTATATCCAGCGGCTGCTGCGGAGCATAGGTAAGCACGTTTATGTTTGCAACGGGCAGCGTGGCGAAGCTGAACTTGTTGCCTGCAAGGTTAGCCGTGCCTATTTTGTCGTATAACAGTTCGGTGAGATTGTTGTTAGTGGCAAACAATTTTCCTTTGTTCTCTAAGCCCTTAGCCTGGCGAAGGTCTAACGTGGTGAGCTTGTTGTTGTTCACGCTAAGGTATAAGCCGCTGGCTGTCTTCTCTCCAACAGTGAGGTTTGTGAGGCCCATGTCGAGCAAATAGCAGCTGCGGAGCAACTTGTTGCCCGATAAATCGAGCGTCGGCATGAGGCATTTGCTCAGCGTAAGCTTTGTAAGGGCCGTATTGTTAGATAAGTCGAGTGCTGAAAGCGTGGTGTTGCTGTTCAGGTCCAGCTGTGTAAGAGCCGTGTTGTTAGATAGGTCGAGCGCCGTAAGTTCGTTGCGGCTCAGGTCCAGTTTCTTCAGTTTCGTATTCTGTGAAAGGTCTATTGTTGTGAGCTTGTTGGCGTGCAGGTCAAGCTCGGTAAGCTGTGTAAGCTTCGTCAGATCGGCTGTTTCTATCTGGCTTTCCGTAGCCTTGCCTACTACTTCCATATATGTAATGGTGCCGCCACTGTAAATCTTTACGGTGCTTCCTGCCGCAGGCGTCCCCTCAATATCTACCGATCCGTCCCAGCCGTCGAAAGGTTCGGTCGTGCCTTTCCTCACAATGTTGCCGTCTCCAAAGTCTACTGAGTAGTCGGTAGGGCGCTCAGTTGATGCCAGTGTCAGCGTTAGCTTTCCTGCTTGCGGACCAGTTTTAAACGTGGCCAGCAAGTTACCGTTCTGTGCCAGAATCGTAAGGGTGCTGCCAAAAAGCGCAGCAAGTGTAAGTAAAATTTTCTTCATATCATGTTATTTTGATGTTGTACAGATTGCTTGCAAATATATTAAATAAAAGTAAAAATGCAAAACAAAATGCCTTATAAAACGACAGAAACGCAGAAAATTTAATATTTTTGCAGAAATAATGTTATTATTCGTTTCACCAACCATTGTATAGTATGCGAAAATATTATCTTCTTTTTCTTGTTCTTTCATGTCTTGCTCTTTCCCCTTCGGTGCAGGGTCATACAGTTTTGAACAATACGGTTGTGTTTGTGCGCTTTGCCGATGAGGTAGAAACAGGCCCGGGAGCTGTCTTTCAAACCAATACGATTGAACATTACGACAGTCTTTTCAATTCAACCGTACCGGGTTATAACAGCGTCATCAATTATTTCACACAGGCATCCTACGGTAAACTTACCTGGGGAAGCCGTCTTTTCCCTGCCCCTGCCGGCAGCAAGGTAATGTCGTTTCGCTCTCGAATGGAGCGCGGATACTATGAAGAGCAAAGCTCTATCAACCCTACGGGCTACCCAAAAGGCAATGCAACGGCAATGGAGGCGCGCCGGAGCGGTCTGGTTAAAGAGGTAGTGAAGTATCTTGATCAGAATATTCCTGCCGGCTATCAGGTTGATGCCAACAACGATGGCATCGTTGACAACCTCACAATAGTGCTTAGCGGCACCTCGGCCATAGGCAATACGCACCTGCTCTGGCCTCAGCGTCAGAACTACATTCTGGGCGATTCCATACAGGGTAAGCGCGTAGTGAGCTTCCTGATGGTATTTGATGAGAGCAACGGTTTTAAGTTAGGGGCGGCAAATCCCAACATACCTTTGAATACAGGAGTGCTGTGTCATGAGATGTCACACAACTTAGGTACCTACGATCTTTATCATAACGCCAAGGATGGACTTAATCCTGTGGGTGTGTGGGACCTGATGTCGAACATACAACCCGTCGCACAGCACATGACTGCCTATACCAAATGGCGTTACTGTCATTGGCTCGACTCGATACCTTCTATCTCTGCTCCCGGCACTTATACGCTTAATCCCATCGGGGGTAACACCGATGCTCATATCGCTTACAAGATTCAACCCGTCGGCCATCGCGAATATTTTGTGGTCGAATACCGAAAAAAGGAAGGCTTTGATGCCAGTCTGCCTGAGTCGGGACTGATTGTATATCGGGTTAATCCCGACCTTACGGGCGGCAATCTGGCCTATAACGGTACCACCCGTCTGGACGAACAGTACATCTTCCGCCCCGGCGGGACAACTACTTCTGACGGTAATCTCAGTCAGGCTGCGTTCAGTGCCGACAACGGTCGCACCGCTTTCGGAGGCGCAGCAGCCCAGCGTCCTTTTTACAGTGACGGCACAGAGGCCAACTTTGCCATCGCCAACATATCGTCGGCAGGGGCTGTAATGACCTTCGATTTGCTGGCATCGGCCCACCGTATCGTGCTTTCGCAAACGGCAGTAAACCTTTCAGGACAGGCCGGCAGCGGCGCAACGGTAGGGGTTTCTTCTGATGGCGACTGGGAAGTATCGGGTGTTCCGGCATGGCTTACGCTGTCGAAGAGCGAAGGTCGCGGTGGCGACACGCAGCTTGTACTGGCTGCACAATCCGACAATACGACGGGAGCACCCCGCACGGCCGTCATAACCTTCACCGATAAAGCCTATCCCTCGGTAACGGCTACGCTCAGCATTACGCAGAACGTGAAAACAAACGAAAGTGTTGTATTGTATGAAGACTGGGAGAACACGTCGAATCCTAATGGCTGGACCGTCCAAAACAGCGACAGTCGCGGCTGGAATTTAACCCGCACGCTGCAAACCAACCGCGGCCTTTATCGCTCATATGAGGGCACCCATGCGGCCACACTTATCGAAGCCTGGGACGATGCGCACGAGGAACAAACGCTTGTTTCGCCCGTCTTTGCAAAGGGAAAGACGCTCGAGTTCTGGTCAAGGACAACGGCTGCCAACAAAAATCCGGCGAACAATCCACAGTTCTACAATGTAGATGTAAGCAGCGACGGAGGTGCAACATGGACTACTTTGTTCAACTGTCTGACCGATTATCCGCTCGATGCTGCCGGCAACACACAGAGTGGCAAGTATACAAAGCTTACCATTGACCTCTCGAGCCATATGTCTGACAACATGCGTGTTCGCTTTCACTGCTATGATACGGGTGGCAAAGGGCTGGCTTATTTCTGGAATATCGACAATTTGAAGATTCTCGGACTGCCTACTGGCATCACCCGTCTCACGGTAACCGATGCTTCCCACAATGCCATCTATACTCTCGACGGCCGCTATGCAGGGCGCAATATACAGCAGTTGCCGGCCGGAGTGTACGTACAGGGTGGCCGTAAACTGGTAAAAAAATAACGCTGGGAAGCTGTATGTAACCTGCATAACGTGCTGTTCGGCACGCGTTAACCTGCAACAGCATACAGCCCGGCCGTTATATGATGATAAAAACAAAGCGTAGCCTGCAAACCTTGTGTTTGCAGGCTACGCTCGTTTTTGCCCGGTTTACAGCGTCATGTGGCTGTTGTTACAGCTGTATTTGAATGGCGTTGCGCCTTATTCGGCCACTGGACGCACGGCCGAACCCGTACAACGCCAGGTATCTAAAAGCGGTTTGAACGATACATGATTGAATATCATCAAACCCGATGAGCCGACAGTGGTAGGCGATGCCACCGTATATTGTCCGTAATCAGCCAGTCCGGTCACGTCGCCTGTTATCTGGTCGCGGCGTCCTGCTGCCGGCAGGTATATGGTTTTATTATGGTTGCCGTTGGTCCATAAAACATAACCCATGTTGCGTTGGAACACAGAGCCGTTGTAAGTCTGGCTGGTATTGATCTGGTTCAGGCTTTCAACGTTGTCGCCTGTTGTAGTAAAGCCTGTAAAGGCATTGGTGGCAGGCACCTTAAAACCAGCAGGCGAGGGGTCGTAAACCGTTTTGATGGTAGGTCCATCGTTATTGCTTCTGTTTGACGAGACATCAGTATTATCGGCATCCCACAGGTTAAAGTAGGTGTAATTATACATCCATGACTGTACCGGAACATAGAAAGTGCCTGGGTTCTGCATGCCATTCTTCAGCGTCATGTGGTTTCCTGTATCCTTGATAACGGCGCCTTCGGGCAGCGTTTCGGTCGCAGGGAAGGCGTCTTTACGTCCCCATTGGTAAAGCGTTCCATACCCACGCTTGGTTTGTCCGGCCCGTTGAACAATGTCTATTACGGTGTATTGTGGTGTACCGTTTTGCGATATGGTTTGCTCAATGCGCACCTTTACCTTGCGGTCGGTATCGTAGGCCGACCCGTTCCATGTTGTATATTTCCAGCCTAAATTCTCAGTTGTGAAGTTGTATTTGACGTTCTGGTAATTGGTTACCTCTATTTTGTCGAGCACTTGCTGCGGTGCAAACCACAGGTGCCACGTCCATACTGTCGTTCCTCCCCGGGTAACGGCTACTACTGCATTGCCGTTTTTTATATCGTTGGCCTTTACTTCAAACTGCAAATACGCTTTTCCGCCGTCATGAACAATGGGCGAAGGCCCGAGGTGTACAAGCCCGTTCTCGTCCGACCACACAATATGCGCGCCGTCAATACCTGCATTAGCCCCACCGTTCGACTGCTCAATCCACGGGTCGGTAATTGGTTTGCCGTCGTGATCGAGAAACGTTTGCAGGATGTTGGGCGAAGTTTTCGAGCTTTTATACGATTTTTCGTTTGTCGCTCCGTTCTCTATGGCGTTGCCGTATACGAGTGGAATGCGGTAGAATCCTGGTGCCGTTATAAGATAGCTGTTGGCTGTGGTGCGTGGCCTGGTATCGCCCTGGGTAGACAAATCAAAGGGTGTGGCGGCGCTTCCACGTTGTTTTGCCTGCCTCAGTGTGTTGTTGCGCTGAGCCAGCAAGTCGACAATGTCGGTACGTAATGTGGCTGTTCCGGTTTGGGCTACATCGCCGCCGTCGCCTGTTTCGCGGCTGAGCGATATAAGCCATGCGGGTTTTTGTGCTGTCCATGTGGCGCCGTCGTCGGTGCTGTATGCCACAACCTTCCATGGAACCGTCTGCCGATAACCGTTTGGTGCGGTGCGATAGCTCGTGATGGTAAACGCGTTGGTTGTACTTTGATTGTATTCAGCGGGTGCCGCTGAGATGCCAAGCAGGGTGTATTGCCATGTCGAGTTTCGCTGTGTAAGCTTGTATGTGCGTGTTGTTCCAGCCTCCCACTGGCCCTTTAGCGTTGTGGTGATAAGGGTTCCGTCGGTACAATGTATGAGGGCCATGACGCCTTTGCCCGTAAGCTGTTGCGGTATCATGTAGAAAGTATAGTTGTCAGTATCGGTGCCTGCGATGATAGTGTTCGGACTTTTGCTTGTCGACACGCTCACGTTCTGCAATACACAGTTTGTGCGGGCGGTCGAAACGGTATAGTCCCATGCTGCACCGTTGCCGCCATACTGGTCAGACAGTACATACCTGGCCTTTGAAAGAACGTTGCGCAGCTCAATACGGTCAATGGTTTTATCCCACGACAGGTTCTGGCCTACGGCAAAACGTACGGCCGTCAGCGCGTGTCTGAACCTGAGATTGGTTTCAGGAGGTACGCCCGGTGTGGCGTAATGTACATCGCCCGTGCATGCAGTCATCAGGTCAACTTGCTTTTTTACATCGGGCATTACCTCGAAATCAACGCAGGTGCGGCCGTTTGCGTTCACCGCCGACAATTGTATGCCGCTGTAACTGCCGGCTTCAGGATATACGGCATAGAAGCGGGCGTGGGGCAATATAAGGCTCCATGGAATGTCATGATACAGTTCACCCGCAGGCTTTGTGCGCTCGCCGCTGAACCATTGCGGTGCGGTGGCTATGCCTGATGCCGATGCAGCTCGTATTCCCGAGGCGGTAAAGTCGGCATCTATCGATGTCTTTACCGTAGCACGCGTTCCTGACAACTGTTCAACGGGGTTTATACCCTCTATGGTTTCGTCAATAAGGCAAACGTCTAAACCGTGGTTGTCGTGTGCTTCGAGGCGCTGCGGTATCATGCCCGACGTTGTCATGCCCGGCACAATTGAGCCGCGTGTTATGCCGTGCACATTGTGGCGCAGGGCGGTTGCCTGCGCATCTTCTACATGAAAACGCACCCTGGCAGCGGCCTTACAGCCGTCAGGGGCAGCCTCTTCTTCGGCGCACGCCGTTACAACAAAGGCTGCCGTTGCCATGAAAAGTGCTGAAAGCAAATGGTTTTTTGTTTTTTTTCTCATGGTTTCCAGTTGTTTGCTGTGCGATGTCAGGGTGGCGTCAGCCCTCCAGTTCATCGTCAGAGCCTCCGTCTACCGGTCTTAACGGCTCAACAGTAACGCTGCCTCCGCCTCCGCCTCCGGGCCGCACATTGGGGCTTTCTGCCAGCAAGCCGCTCTCTGCGTCCATGTAACATGTGGTAATAACGGGCTTGTGATAGCGGCGTTTTGTGGTTTCTGTGTTCTTGTTCATTCCTGAAATAAAATCTTTTACGCTCTTTCAGACGGTAATTTCTGGCGGCAAGGCCTGCCAAATCATGTGGCACACCTACACCGCACGGCTTGTTACATGCCGGGAAGGGCTTTATATGCTGCTACGTATAGGGACTGTGTATCAGTAGTTTACGTAATAGCCTGTTGTAAATTAAACTCTGTTTTTAATCTTGAATAAACGGTATGTCTCAATCCGTATTCTTGTAAAAACCGCTCTATATCGCATGCAAAGTTATGTATATTTTCATGAATATTCGTACTTTTTACAAATTTTATACCGGCATGGAGCCGTATGACGGTTGCCCGGGTGCTGTTTTTCGGTCTGCCTGGTGTTTGTAGCGGTTCATACCCCTGTGGGGCAGCGGGTTGCGTACGGCCGGTATGGCGTGCGGGTGTTTGCCTTGTCGCTGCCCGATGGCATCATAAGGTTGCAGCCATGGCGGCGTAAGGTTGGTGGCTTCATGGTGTGTTGTGCAGGGCTTCATATAAAAAAGCTGGTTGTGCGGCGACCGTCAGCAGCGTGTACGACGGCCGTCATACGCGTGGTTCGGCGGTCGTCGACAGCGTTGCTGACGGCCGCCATACAATAACCTGCACGGCGTAAAGGCAAGGGCTGTATGGGGTAACGGAGGTACAAAATGGGGGTAGTGGGGGTAGCAATAGCATGCAACGGCATGGGCGGAGCCATATGAAGCGCGTGAAAATGTAAAAAAAGTTTCCTTTTTTGTAGGTTAAATAAAAAATGTGTAGTTTTGTCAGGCCTGAACGCTGCAACAACTTTTACAAGTGCTTGCCGGCAGTTGCGGAATATCGTATGGCCGCCGTTCGGCATACAAACCCAACCTATATCCTGACCTATATGCAATTCGAAGAGTTTTATATCAGCTGGTACAGTCGTGCAAAACGCTTTGCACGCCATTATGTGCTGACCGATGCCGATGCCGAAAACATGGTTCAGGACGTGTTTCTTCAACTTTATGAGCATTGGTCGGCGCTGGCCGATGCCACGAATATTACCGCCTATCTGTTTACGTCGTTGCGTAACCGCTGCCTCAGCACGCTTCGCCGGCAGCTCAAAGAGCAGCGCGAGCACGAGCAATACTGTACCGAAGAGGTACTGATGATGCAGGTAAGGTATGGCTCGCTTGAAAGCATGGATACTGCCTTTCGCGATGAAACCGATATTACGGAGCGCATCAGGCAGGCCGTTGACGCCCTTCCCGAGCAGTGCCGGCGCGTGTTTGTCATGCACAAATTAGAGGGAAGGTGCAACAAGGACGTGGCTCGTGAACTGGGCATTACGGTGAATACGGTCGAAACCCAGATGAAAATTGCCTACCGTAAACTACGCTGTGAGCTTCGCGATTGCCTGCCGTTGCTGTTGCTTCTGGTTTGACGTTACGGAGAAGTAGCCGACAGGCATTTTTTATTTTTATCGAAAAAAAGTTTTCATTTTGTTTCACCGAAATCATATTTCGGGTGTTTATATGATTGTATAAGGCATAAAATGGACGAACGTATCATTCAATTTTCCCTGGGCCGGCTGAATAAAGCCGATGCCTCGACACTTCTCGACGAGGCCCTGCACGATGCACAGCTCATGCAACAGCTTCAGCAGGCCGATGCCCTTGAGGCACTCGCCGGGCTTCATCCTGCCCTGCGCAACAGCGAAGAAGGGCGGCAGGGCTATGCCTTGTTTATGCAACGGCAGCGGTACAGGCGCGGCAAGCGTATAGCCCTGTGCCTTTTGCGGTATGCTGCTGTGCTGATAACGGGTGTGGTTGCCACGTGGATGGTGTTTGCTCCGCGCCATAACGATACCGCTACGGCTATGCAAATGCTGAGTGTTCCGGTCGGTCAGCGTGCCCGTTTGGTGCTGGAAGACGGCAGTTCGGTGTGGGTAAATTCGGGTTCTATGCTAAGATATGCTGTGGGTTCGGGCCATGAACGCCGCGTGGAACTGACGGGCGAGGCCACGTTTAACGTAGTCCACGATGCGTCACGACCCTTTATTGTAACGGCCGGCAGCACGCGCGTACGCGTACTTGGCACCCGTTTTAACGTGTCGGCCTATCCTCATCGCGAGCTGTCGGTGGCGCTCATGCGCGGGCGTGTAAGCGTAAGCAGCATGCAGAACAGTTCTGACAGTATTATATTAAGGCCGGGACAGCAGGCCGTTCAGCACGACGGGCGGTATATCATAAAGCCCTGGCACGACAACCCTGCGCTGTGGACAACGGGCCTTATGGCCTTCAGCAATGCTCCTCTGCCCGATATTATAAACCGGCTGGAAACGTGTTACGGGGTGCATATCAGCATAGGCAGCAGCCGTTTGCTGAAGTATACCTATACGGGTAAGTTCAGACAGGCCGACGGATTGGACAATATTCTGCACCTCATACAAAAGGCCCGGCCGTTCAATATGAAGGAAAGCCCCGACGGGCACGAAATAGAAATATACTAATTCAATGATTATCCAACCCCCAAACCACAGCCCTATGAAACAGCAAAGCCCCTGACCCTTACGCCGTTATCTTGCCATAGCGTTACGACAACGATGTAACTAACCCATCATAAACCTATTAACAAAAACCTTTCCCAATGAAGTATCAGCAACTGTTACGGCCTCAATGCAGCCGTATGGCAGGCTTAACGGCTCGTCCCAAGGCCCTTGCCTGTTGTGTTTTATTATTGTTTGCCATGCTCGCAACAACTGCGGCGCGGGCACAAAGCGTAAAACTTCCGTCACGAACACTTTCTGTTTCGGGCCTGTTCTCGGCCATAGAGAAACAAACAGGCTACCTTATTGTATACAGTAACGTCAATATTGACAAGCACCAGCGCATGTCGTTTGTGAGCAAAGAGGCTCAGATGAGCACGATATTGAGCGAGTTTTGCAGCAAGACAGGCCTTGCATTTGAGCTTACTCCGCAAAAATATATCGTGCTTTCAGACGGTGATGGAGGTCGTCCGGGGTCGTCAAGCGGCAACGTCGGCGACAAAAAGATGAAAGCTCACGGCAAGGTAACTACCGCCGATGGCGAGCCGGTAATAGGCGCTACCGTAAGACAGAAGGGCACAAACAACGCTACGGTTACCGACGTTAACGGCAATTTCAGCCTCGATGTGCCACGCGGAGCGATGCTTGTATTTACATATGTGGGTACTGTTGAGCAGGAAAAGCGTGCCTCTGATAACCTTCATGTTACGCTTCAAGAGAACACAAAGAGCATCAATGAGGTGGTAGTTGTGGGCTATGGTTCGCAATTGCGCCGACAAGTAACGGGTGCAATATCGTCGGTAAAGGCGGCAGATATAGAAGCTCCCAACGCTGTCAGTGCTGATAATCTGCTGCAAGGCAAGGTGGCTGGCCTTACCATTAATGCCGCTTCAGCGCAACCCGGAGCTGCAATGAGCGTAAACATTCGCGGTGCATTGTCGCCAAACGGAAGCAATGAGCCGTTATACGTGGTTGATGGCATCGTAATCAGTTCGGCTGCCAACAACGCTTCAAAGATAGGACCGTCGCGAATGATGTCGTTTGCCTTGCGTGACGGAGCTAATCGCAGTCCGCTTGCCACGCTCAATCCTGATGATATTGCATCCATTGACGTGCTTAAGGATGCCAGTGCAACGGCTATTTACGGTTCGCAGGCGGCCAACGGTGTGATACTGATCACCACGAAGAAAGGCCAGGCAGGTGCTCCACGCGTAAGTTATAGTGGCTCATTATCGGTACAAAACATTGGGAAATATTATAAAATGTTTAATGCTCACGACTTCATGGAGCAGTGTAACCTCGGTGCTAAAGAGCGCTGGCTGTATGATAATCGCTGTACGCCCTACGGCAATAACGCTGTACCCGCATCAGGCTGGCCTGTTATCTATACACCATCGCAGATAAACGACCAGACCAGCAGCTACAATCATATCAAGGATATAACCCGTACGGGTGTTATTCATGACCATAACGTATCGGTGTCGGCAGGGTCGGAGCGACTCAAATTCTACTCATCGCTGAACTTCTTTGACCAGAAAGCCATTCTTAAGACGTCGGCCTTGCAGCGTATCAGTGGACGTATCAACGTTATTTTCGACTTTAACCGCCACGTCAGTCTGTCGGTAAACAACATGTACAGCATTGTTACTGCCAACAATCCATCGGCAGGACATTACAGAGAAAACTACAACGAGGCCAACCAAACCAATGCAGCGATGTACTTTTCACCGCGTCTTCCACTGTACGATACGGACGGAGAGCTTAGTGCTTCTGAAAATGAGCTGATGCCAAATCCGCAAAAATTCGCGCTCATTAAAGACCGCACAACAACCAAGCGCCTCATGGTAGCTCCTAATTTAGAGGTGAAATTTACACCGTGGCTGAAGGGAAATGTGCAACTCAGTATTGACAAGACCGACGAAAACCGCGATATTTTCTCGCCCATGGCAGCACGGTTGCCCCAGCAGATACAGAAAAACTTCGGCGGATACTCGAATGCCTACAACAATAATTACGGCATGGAGGAATATCTTACCTTCGATAAGAAGTTTGCTGGAGGTCATTATCTGAACGCTGTTCTGGGAACAGGATATTATAAAGGCATGGGAAATAATTACCAATTCTGCGTGTTTAACCTGCCCACCGATGTGTTGGAGAACAACAATCTCGGGCTTTCGTCAGACGTAGATGATACTACTTACGGTTCGTATAAATGGGAACGCAACAAGCTTTCTTTCTTCGGACGTATTAGTTATACGTGGCTCGATCGCTATATTCTGGGGGCAACGCTGCGCCGTGACGGTTCTTCGGCATTTGCTGAAAATCATAAATGGGGCTGGTTCCCGGGCGTTTCGGCAGCATGGATAGTAAGTAGTGAAAGCTTCATGAAATCGTGTTCAGGATGGCTCGACTACCTTAAGCTGCGTGCAGGTATAGGTACTTCGGGTAACGAAAGCATACTGACGGGTAACACCTACATGCTAACCACCTATGGAACACCGGGTGCAGGCGGATGGTTTTTCTTTAATAATACCCAGCACAACGGTATGATTCAGAAACAAAAAGGCAATAAAGACCTGAAATGGGAGACGGATGTTACGTTCAATATTGGCGCCGACTTCCAGCTTTACGGCGGAAGGGTATCGGGAAGCTTAGATTATTATGTGCGCTCGGCGAAAGATTTGCTCGACTTTGCCGCGCTTCCCCAACACGATGTAGTAAGCAAAATAGCCAAGAATGTGGGTGAAACCCGCAGCGCTGGTGTTGAGCTGGCTCTGAAAGCATTGCTTATTCAGCAGAAGGAATGGAAATGGAACGCCTATGTTAACCTCAGTCATAACAAGTCGTACTGGGTAAAACGCAATCCTGAAGTGGCTATTAATCCGTGGGTTGGCTATGGCGACGAACTGAGAGCGTTTTATGGCTGGAAGACGAATGGGATATTTAAGTCGAAGGACGAAATACAAAACTACACCTCAAATGGTCAGGTTCTGCAGCCCCGTGCGTTTGTAGGCAATCTGAAATACGTCGATATCAACGGCGATGGAGTGATGAACGATAAGGACATTGTGAAGTTAGGCAACTGGGATCCAACCGTAAACTATGGTGTTGGAACTGCTGTAAACTACAAGAACTGGACGTTAAGTATTGACGCTTACGGCGTTTTGGGACAAAAATCAACCAACGGTTGGGGATACAATAACTTCTTAGGGGTGAGCCGTGTAAACGAAAGCACGCATGCCTTAGAGCGCTGGTCGACCTACAATCCAGAAGGCTGGCGCCCAGGATTGGCTGACGATATTACCGGAAATAACAATAAAAGTGGCACCAACGACTTTACATTGAAGAACATGTGCTTCCTCAGGGTGAAGAATATCAAGCTCAGTTATACCCTCCCCAGGCAGTTAACATCGGCATGGAATATCAGCAACGCATCGGTTTTCTTTGATTTACAAAACTCGTTGCTGCTTACCAACTACGATGGTCTCGACCCCGAAATGGAGCATAATGCGGCTCCTTTCCCTATCCCCAGAACGCTGGTGTTTGGTGTTAACGTTTCTTTCTGACAACCTTTTAATCATAAGACAATATGAAAACAAAAATATTTGCAATGCTGTTTGCGGGCGCAATGGCTGCCGGTATGGCGTCGTGCGATCTCGATCCTAAGGTATATTCCAGCATGACAGACGATAATTTCCCGAAAACGGTATCGGATGCAGACGCCCTTCTCACGGGTTTATATGCCAACATTAAGAACAATTCGGGTGGCATGGACGACCGTTTTGCCAACGGTGCATGGGGTTGGCCTGTGTGGAGTATTGGCGGAGCGGGTTGGTATGGCTACAACGAGATTACTACCGATGAGGCTTATTACCTGAACGAAACGCGCTATCGCGACTTCACATGGGGCGCTGCCGGTAACAGTATGCAGACTTATCAGCTGAACCGTAATATTACAAGGGCCACACGTTTAATTGATGTGTTGGAGAAACTGCAATTCGACGATGCACGCAAAAAGCGTATGATAGCCGAAGCTAAGTGTATAAGGGCACATATTATGTTTGCGCTTTACGACATGTATGGGCCTGTTCCGATGACCATTGACCCCGAAAAGGCTCGAGATGTAAAGTATGAACCGCGTCCCACAAAGGAGGAATATTTTAACCAAATGGTCAAGGACCTGACCGAAGCATTGCCTTCTTTGCCTGCCAAAACGCAGCACACGGCCGACTGGGGTCGCTGTAACCAGGGACTTGCACGTATGCTTCTCATGAAGCTTTATATGAATGATCATCAGTTTGACAAAGCTCTGCCCTATGCCGAAGCGCTGAAAGATATGGGCTATACGCTGTCGGCCGACTACTTTGAGCCTTTCCGCAACGAAACAAGTAACGAGACTATATGGGCCATTCCGAGCGGTTCGATTAGCGATAACGAATTCTTCTTTTATACAATACCCTCCGATTGTAACGAAGTTTGTGGCTTAGAGGTGGCTCCTTACTGGGGTGTGTTTACCATGACATGGAGTTTTTACGACACCTTTACATCGGGCGATGTGCGTAAAAAGGGAATTGCGCCTACCTATAAACAGTATGTAAAGAACAGCCAGACGGGGCGAATGGATACCATTTTGCACACACGCTATAACAATCCAGGCGAGCGTTTGCAGTACGGACCGCTGGTAGTGAAATACTTTATCGACAAGCAACTGTCGTCGTCAGGGCGTTTTCATCAGGTGTGCTTCCGCTATGCCGATGTTATTCTTTCGCTTGCCGAGATTGAAAATGAACTGAACGGACCTACCAATAAGGCGTTAGACTATCTTAAACAAATCACTGACCGTGCACATACTACCGCTACAATACCAGCGGATATTCAGGCAAGCAAGGATAAATTCAGGGAATTCCTGCTGGCAGAACGCGGTCGTGAGCTTTACTTAGAAGGGTGGCGACGCGAGGATTTAATCAGATTTGGCAAGTTCATATCGAACGCAAGAGCACGTGGAAAGGACGCAAAGGACTATCAAGTATTACTGCCTATACCGTCGAAAGTGATTACACAGTCGGGCGGAATAGTCAAGCAGAACCCGGGATACGAATAAAATTCTCATGTTTATATAGCGGCATGCGGCCGTATTACTTCAAATCTTCAATGATGGCATATGCGTAATTCGGCGTTGAGCCTTGTCCTGTTGTATCAGCAACAGCAAGGCAAGACGTTGTAACAACAAAACGGGGAAGGATGGAACAGATGGTACTGTTTTGTCCTTCCCTGTTTTATGACATGTATTTCATGGTATTACGGCCTGAATATGGCTGTACAAGGGCAGCCGCCTATTGACGAAAAGGGCAGGGGTAGGCTGCGTAAAGACGGCCTTTAATATCCGGTCAACTTATTTTTTATGCTCGAAAAGGTCGGGCACGCGTGTAATAAGGCGCAGCTTATCCTTTAGAAAATCGGTTATCTCGGCACCGTAATTGCGGCCTACCGGTATCTCTTCGTCGCGGCCTGCAAGCTTAATACTCTGGCGGGTATAATGCTCAATTTTGGCCACCGACACCAGATAGCTGCGGTGAACACGTATAAATTCCTTTCCCGGAAGCATCTCTTCTATCTTCTTCATGCTTATTTGGGAGATGAGGTTTGAGCCGTCCAGAAGATGCAGTTTGACGTAATTGTCCATCGATTCAATATAAATGATGGAGTCAACTGATACAGTAACATTCTTATATTCCACCTTCAGGGTGATGACACGCTCGGGGCGATGGGTGAGCTGTTCGGTTTTACGCATCTTAATCCATTGTGCAGCCTTGTCAACAGCTTTGACAAAACGCTGGTAGAAAAAAGGCTTATGCAGGAAGTCGACCGCGTTAACGTCGTAGCTGTCCAGGGCATATTGTGCGTAGGCCGTAGTGAAAATAAGGCACACCGTGGGCGGCAACTCGCGGGCAATCTCCATGCCTGTCATACCGTTCATTTCAATATCGAGAAACACAATGTCGGGTTTCTCTTCCATAATCTTCTGCAATCCTATGCGCGGATTGGTATAAGTTTCGAGGGTGATGCCCCCCATCCGGTCGCAATAGTTCCTGATAATGCTCAGGGCTACCGGCTCGTCGTCTATGGCTATGGATGTAAACACGATTTAAAAGTAAAAAAGTAAAAAATTAAAAAAGTAAAAAGACAGGAGTTATTTTTTAGGAGTTAGGGAGTTATTCTTCAGGAGTTAAGGAGTTATGGAGTTGAAGGAGTTAAGACATTACCAAGGAGACAGGAGGTAAGAAGGTAACAGGAGTTAAGCCAAATGCTTGTAATACCCTTTTCTCTATAATTTTGGTATGTGAACATACTGCTCAAATATAAAGCGTCTAATTCTTTTTTCATATCACAACAACAAAGTAATGTCTTAACTCCTTCAACTCCATAACTCCCTAACTCCTAAAAAATAACTCCCTAACTCCTGAAAAATAACTCCTAAACTCCTTGGTAAGCGTCTTCAGACGCTTACCTTAATAGTCATCTTTACCGTAAATCCGTCTTTGTCCTGACGTCGGCGGAGAGTATAGTTATCGGGATAGAGGAGGTCGAGTCGGTGGCGCAAGTTGTCTAGACCGCTGCCTGATGATACCTTCACGGCGTTGTTGATATGCGAGTTGTGCACTGTGAAGTGGAGTATACGCCGGCGTGCAGTAAGATCAATGTCGATGACACAGTTTTCGGTTGACGATATACCATATTTGAAAGCATTCTCAACAAGCGTTATCAAAAGCATGGGAGCGATGCTCATGTGCGGGTCATCGACCTCGAAATGTGTATTTACATGTGTCGACTCGCCGAGGCGGAGCAGTTGCAAATCAATGTATTGTTGCAGATAATCCTTTTCTTCCTGCAAACTGATAACATCGCGGTTAGCGTTGTTGTACGTGTATTTCATCATGTTGATAAACTGTTCAAACGCCTCCTCGCGCTTGTCCGAATCGGTTAATATCAGTCCGTAGAGAGTATTTAATGTGTTAAAAAGGAAGTGAGGATTGATTTGCGACTTGTACATAGCCAGCTCAGCCTTGTCGCGTTGTACCTCTAATTCTTCGCGCTGTCGGGCCAGACGGCTGGCTTCCTGCAACATATTGTTGAAGAAACTATACCCTAAGATGACGAGAAAAAGGAACCAGACGGTAGAGTAGATGTGCGTTGTGCGCGGTGCTTCACCGGGAAATTCGTAGAGGTTCAGCCAGTCGGCCAGTCGCGAAAATGCTGCTGTTACACCCAGAGCCAGGGCTGAAAGCAGCGTGCCGCGCACGTAATGGTGGCGGATAAACAGGCCAGGGATGTTGTAACGCGTCAATACAACGAAGCACAAAACGAGGTAACCCATGATGGAAACAAGCAGCACGGGACGCGTTTCGGCCCATTTTACCGTGGGCACCAGGAGTGTAAGTACGGGGATAAATACCAGAAAGAAGAACAGACTGGTATAGAGATTCAGTTTTTTTTCAGTCATTTTGCC